>JAAGKN010000159.1_pt1 | contig 69769 bp, 64 predicted proteins | sample 6206371 | NCBI WGS metagenome assembly JAAGKN01 (sample SAMN11533720, study PRJNA540317) | gut metagenome | isolation source: fecal pellets from male and female animal of same cohort | host: Peromyscus leucopus | place: USA:CA | collected 2017
TTCAACGAAGAGGAATATTAAGCGCTACGGCTTTATCAGAAACATTTTATCGATCGGACAAACAAAGTTGCATTTGTCCGATTGATTATTTGTTGTTGGGACTAAATGGGTACGGCTGATGTTATTTGCTGATATTGTTATGATTATAGTATTGCCATTCTACTTGTGGATATTTAGATATGCACACGAGAGATTTTCAATGAACCAAACAGTGTCTAAGCTTTTGAATTGTAAAAAATTATTGCGTATCTCACAATAAATTTGTAACTTGCGCACAACTTTAAATCTAAGTACCATGCGCAATCATCTACTTTGGTTTTTATTATTGTTGCCGATGTTGGCGACAGGTCAGCCTACGGCGATAGACTCGCTGGCGATGTATCATGAGGCGACGGCTCTCAACTCCGGCAAGATTCAGCAGGAGATGATTTGATTATTCAGCCGAACCTCCCGTAGAGCCCGACCATCGGCGCACGCTCTACTGGAATCCGTCGGCTTCAGCCGCCGATAAACTCCGGTTCTTCAACAACTCAACCGCAAGTAGATTCAGAGTCACAACCGCCGTTATCAAATAAATATTGGAGAATCATATCATTTTTACTAAATTTGCCCCCGCAAAACACTCGTTGATATGATTGAAGAAATACTGAAATATAACCGCGAGTTTGTTGAAAATCGCGGCTATGAACGGTTTGCCACCGACAAATATCCCGACAAGAAGATTGCCATTGTTACCTGTATGGACACCCGCCTCGTTGAGCTGCTGCCTGCGGCCCTGGGGTTGCGTAACGGCGATGTGAAGATAATAAAGAATGCAGGAGCCACAATCACCAACCCTTTTGATTCTACAATGCGCAGCCTGTTGATTGCCGTTTATGAGCTCGACGTTAACGAAATTATGGTCATAGGCCATACGGGCTGCGGCGTGCAGGGAATGGATGCCGACGAGATGCTGCACCTGATGCGCAGCCGAGGCATCAGCCAGGAACATATATCCCTGATGGAACACTGCGGCATAAACCTGCGCGAATGGCTGCACGGATTCGAAGAAACCGATGCTGCGGTTGCCGAGACCGTTGACCTTATCAGCCGCCATCCGCTTATGCCCGAAGGCATCTCCGTGGCCGGATATGTAATGGACTCCTACACCGGTGAGCTCCGGCATATAGAGGCATAGGCCCTACAAAAGAATCTCTGCAAGCACCTTGGGAAAGTATTCTTTCTCAAGGTGATGAATCTTGCGCTCCACATCGGCGGCTGTGTCGGCAGGAAGCACTTCACATTCAGTCTGAAACAGAATGCGGCCCTTGTCATATTCCTCATTGACCAGGTGAATGGTTATGCCACTGACCCGGTCGCCTGCCTCAACCACCGCCTGGTGGACCCGTGCGCCATACATCCCAGCCCCGCTATGGCGCGGCAAAAGCGACGGATGAATATTCACAACTCTATCGGGATAGGCGTGCAACACGAATGGTGGCACCATCAACAGAAATCCGGCCAATACAATAGCTTCAACCTCATAACGCCGCAACAACGGCAACAACACAGCCTCATCGTTGATCTGAGCCTTGGTCAAAACAACTGCAGGAACGTTGAGCCCGGCGGCCCGCTCAATCACGCCCGCCGTGCTGCGGTTGGTCAAAACCAGCGCGACACGCAGCGGCCCGTGCTCGCCACCGTAGAAGTAACGGATAATGTTTTCGGCATTGCTGCCGTTGCCCGATGCAAATATCGCTATTTTCTTCGTCACGTTCATAAATATGAGTCTTAATCATTGCAAATATACAATTTAAAATCGAATTACTTACCATATCAGCAATGAATCAGCGGTTTTAACAAACAGGTTTTAACAAACAAATAAAAAGCCGCCGGACTCACGCCCGTCGGCTTTTGTGACTCCTACAGGATTCAAACCTGTAACCTTCTGATCCGTAGTCAGATGCTCTATTCAGTTGAGCTAAGGAGCCAAAATTTATGACATTAAATTTTGTGACTCCTACAGGATTCAAACCTGTAACCTTCTGATCCGTAGTCAGATGCTCTATTCAGTTGAGCTAAGGAGCCAAATTTGTGTTGCTTTTATTGAGCACCCTCCGGTGCTGATTGCGAGTGCAAAGTTAGAGAGTTTTTTTGAAGTGTGCAAATTTTTTCGCAACATTTTTCATAAATATTTTTTAGCATTCTCATAATTAGACTCTTAGTATTTCAGCTTTATCGTCATATCATAAAAGTGACCCCACAAAAAATTCACAAAGAGGGCCCGAGTGAGTTAAAAAATGGCAAAATGTTTGCCAATTCGTGGATTTTGCGTATTTTTGCAACCAAATTCAACACATTTCTATGGAAATTCTCGACAATCTTGACAAAAAGATTCTCAGCATCATTATCCGCAACGCTAAAATACCCTCAAAGGATGTAGCTGCGGAATGTGGCGTTTCGCGTGCGGCAGTTCATCAGCGCATTCAGCGTCTGGTGGATCTCGGTGTGATTACAGGCTCAGGCTATAAAGTGAATCCGCGCTTTCTGGGATATTCAACCTGCACATATATCGGAGTTAACCTTGAGCGTGGCGCAATGTATCGCGACGCGGTTCCTCACCTGATGAACATCCCCGAAATAGTGGAATGTCATTACACCACCGGCCCCTACACTATGCTCATCAAGGTTTATGCCCGCGATAACGAACACCTGATGCGCCTGCTTAACGACCGCATTCAGATGATTCCGGGTGTTACCGGCACCGAAACGCTGATTTCGCTCGATCACTCAATTGACCGCGAAATCCCCATTATGAACGCTCCGACAGATGCCGCGAAATATTGACAACACCGAAAAATGGACTGAGATTGAACACCTGCCCGAATGGGATGAGGAGTTCTATGATGTTTACACCGCCAAGAAGTTCGGCAAGTGGGTTATGCTCAAAACCCTCAAGCCCGAGCTGAAGGAGAACGACGACTACAGGGCGCTGCTCGAGCGTGAGTTTGAGGTGAGATACAATCTCGCCCACTCCCACATTATAATGATCAACGACCTCGAGGAGGTGCCCGGTCTCGGCCTGTGTATCATCACGGACGATGTTTATGGCGACTCACTGGCAAAACTCATAAAGAAAAAAGAGGTTACCCCTGACATTGTCAATAAGATTGCCCATGACCTGGTGGCGGCCATTGACTACCTGCAGACAAACCATATTGTCCACTACCCTATCAGATGCGAAACTGTTATCTTCACCGAAAAGATTTTCAATCTGAAAGTTATTGACGTTGGTTTTGACCAGAAGCAGGCGCTGGCTCCTACCGATGTGATTGACGATATCCGCGCATTCGGCCGGGTGATGCTTGCCGCACTCGATGCGTGCGATGAACCTGACGCTCACCTCCGCGCAATCGCCGAGCGCTGCGTCGGGTCGCGGCCTTACACCTCTGTCCATCAACTGCAGCTCGCCATAAACGGCAACTCCGACCGTAAGCTATACCTTGCGGTAATAGCCTTTTTAGCCGTAGTGGTGACAATTCTAACCCTTGTAATCATATTCAGACCATAAATTCATGTCAGTCGAAATAAAACAGATAGCTCTGACTAAAAAAGAGCTGAAAAAATTCATTGCTTTCGCAAATGAATTATATAAAGGCAACGATTGCTATGTGCCGCCATTGCTGAGCGATGACCTCAACACCCTGCGCCCTGAAGGCAATCCTGCGTTTGACTTCTGCGAAAGCGCCTGCTGGATGGCCTACCGCGACGGCAAGGCCGTGGGGCGCATATGCGGAATCATCAACAAAACGGTAAATCAGCGCACCGGCAATAAAGATGCACGCTTCGGCTTTGTTGATTTCATTGATGACGACGAAGTGGTTGACGCTCTGTTTGCCACCGTTGAACAGTGGGCACGCGCCAAAGGTATGACATCGCTTGTTGGCCCGCTCGGGTTCTCGGATATGGACAATGAGGGTATGCTCATTGAAGGGTTTGACCGTCTCGGCACCATGGCCACCATCTATAATTACCCATACTATCCTAAACATATGGAACGAATGGGCTACAAAAAGGATGCCGACTGGGTGGAATTCCTGATGAAAGTGCCCGCCGACGTGCCTGAAAAGATGAAGCGCGTTTGTGAAATTGTGCGCAAGCGCTTCGGACTGAAAACAGCACAAATATCATCACGTAAGGAATTGAAAGACCGCTACGGCCATAAGCTGTTTAACGTCATCAACGAGGCCTACGACCAGCTTTATGGCTACTCGCCGCTCACTACGCGCCAGATTGACCACTATATCAAGATGTATCTCGACATCATCAATCTCGACAGCGTGTGCGTCATAGTCGACGAATCCGACGAGCTTATCGGCATTGGCATAAGCATGCCGTCGCTATCCAGGGCGCTGCAGAAGTCAGGCGGCAAACTCTTCCCTATGGGTTGGCTGCCGATTATAAAAGCGCTCAGGGGCAAAGGCACAGATATTGTTGACTTGCTTCTGGTGGCAATCAAGCCGGAATTTCAGAGCAAGGGTGTCAACGCACTGCTTTTTGAGTATATGATTCCCCGCTACAACAAACTGGGCTTTAAATATGCCGAAAGCAACCCCGAGCTCGAAACCAACAGCAACGTGCAAAAACAGTGGGAATACTTCGACACAACGCAACACAAGCGCCGTCGTTCATTCCGCAAAGACTTATAAACACTTTTTAACGTGCGGCATATTTCTTATTTCAGGTCCGGAATAATAACATTATGTTGCAAATACTGGCCATAAACGAAACTTTGTCAACCGCAAGCGACATATTAACCAATACAGTTCCGTTTTTGACCACTATATGTTAAATAACATTTTGCTTGACATCTAAGGATTTCTGTTGTAACTTTGCAGTACAAAAACGAAACGAATCTTTTTCATTTTAAGTGTACTATATACAATAGGCTTAGACATAACGAATAATAGCATTTAAGTACTACCGTAAAATCCCTGAATGGAGGCTCGTCGCGATGACGCGCCTCTCTTCTTTTATACCCACCAATAGAGCAGCAGTCCGCGCATAAACAGATAGGATATGAACGCGAGCCATAGGGCATGGTTGCCCAGCACCGGCTCAAACGCGAACCACAGCACAAAAAACAAAGCCGAAGCCGCTGCCATTGAAAGCATCATCAGCCGCGTGCGCGTCATACCCACAACAACGCCATCAAACGTAAAAGCCATAAAGCCGGCCAACGGAACCGCAACGCTCCATAGCCTGTACTCGCGGGCCGCATCGAGCACAATGCCGTCGTCGGTGAGCAATGCCAGGAATTCAGTTCCGGCAAACGCATAAAGCGCTGTAAAGATAAGCGCGACACCACCTCCCCACATCATAAGCCGGGCAATACACCGCCGCAACTCCTTCTCACTGCCGGCACCATAATATTTGCCACACAGAGCTTCGGCGGCAAATGCAAAGCCATCCATAAAATAACTGAACAGGGTAAACAACTGCAGAAGCAAGGTGTTGACGGCAAGCATCACCGGCCCTTGGGCAGCACCCGAGCGGGTAAACCACACGGTTACCGCAATCAAGCAAAGAGTTCGGAAAATAACTGCCACGTTCACAATAAAAAAGCGGCTCAGAGCCACACGGTTAAGGACCTCGCGCCATAGCGCATCACCGGATAGGGCGCCACGTCTGCCAGCAACCGCCAACGCTGCTAATGCGCCGGTCCATTGCGCTATAAGCGTACCCAAAGCCACCCCTTTGATGCCGAGGTTACAAACGTAAACCAACAGCAGACTCGCAGTGATATTGACAAGATTTATCACAATAGACACAATCATCGGAGTGCGGGTATCCTGGCTGCCCACAAACCATCCCGACAATGCATATTGAAGCATAACGGCCGGTGCGCCATAAATCAGCAGGCTGTAATAGACCGTTGCCAAACTGCGGGTATAATCATCGGGGGACATCAGCGCCATAGCCAGATTCCCGAGTGGCCTCTGAAGAATAATGAGCAGCATACCCGACACGATGGCAATAATCATTGACCGGCACGCCGTGAGCATCCGCTCCCGCTCATCTCCACGGCCATAGGCCTGTGCAGTCAACCCCGAAGTGCCAAACCTCAGGAACCCGAACAGCCAATATATCATATTAAAGATTGACCCGCCAACAGCGATTGCCCCGACAAAAGCCGCGCTGCCCAGATGGCCGACTATAGCCAAGTCGACCAAACTGAGCAGCGGGGTAGTTATATTTGCGACTATGGCCGGAATGGCCAGAGTCAGGATAGAGCGGTTAAGCGAGGCGTTTCGCACGGCAGCTCGACCACCAGAGATAGCAAATGATGGCCGCATACATTACGCAGCCCAGAATCTGCGACACTCCCTCTGAGAGCGGATTCACATACTCAAACCCGAGGAACTTGGTCAGTGCGGCAAACACGCCGAAAAGCGCGCCGCCGGCTATCAGGCCAGAGGAAATGAGTGTGCCACGGTCGTGGCGTGCCGAACTGAGTGCTTTATCCTTGGTGCTGTGTTGCACAAACCAGGCAACCGCACCGCCAACGAGCATCGGAGTGTTGAGCGACAGAGGAATAAACATACCCAGGCAGAACGCCAGTGCAGGCACTCCGAGCCAATTGAGCAGCAGTGCGAGCACAGCGCCGCAGAAATAGAGAATCCATGGCGTTTCGCCTCCAGTCATCATAGGTTCGATAACCTTGGCCATGGCGTTTGCCTGCGGTGCAACGAGAGGATCGGGATGTTCAGGTGTGACATAAAAACCATAAACCTGGTTCAGCAGCAAAATCACACCGCCAACGGTGGCAGCGCTGACCAGCGTGCCAAGGAATTTCCAGGTTTCCTGTTTCTTGGGAGTAGAGCCAAGCCAGTAACCGATTTTCAAGTCAGTAACAAAACCGCCGGCCATTGAAAGCGCCGTGCACACAACTCCACCAATCACCATTGCGGCAACTATGCCTGAGGTGCCGTTAAGTCCGATGGCCACGAAAATTGCAGAAGCGATAATCAAGGTCATCAGAGTCATTCCGCTCACCGGGTTTGAGCCCACAATTGCGATTGCATTGGCAGCCACCGTTGTGAAGAGGAACGCAATCACCGTAACAACCACCCATGCCACTGCGGCCTGCCAGAGGGTGCCGATCACGCCAATCCAGAAAAACACAAAAGTCACGGCAAGGGCAAGAACCATATATGCCACAACCGACTTCATGCTCAGGTCGGTTTGCCAACGTACGGTTTTACCTGATTCAACGTTGCCTCCCTTCATTTCGCGCGCGGCGAGGCCTACTGCCTGTTTGATGATGGGCCACGACTTGACGATGCCGATGATGCCGGCCATGGCTATGCCGCCGATGCCTATCATGCGGGCATAGTCCTTAAAGATAGCGTCGGGGCCCATTGCGGCCATTTCAACCGATGATGATGCAGCAAGCGGAATTATAACCCACCAAACGAACACCGAACCGGCAAAGATTACGAATGCATATTTGAGGCCTACAATATATCCGAGTCCGAGCAGGGCGGCTCCGGTGTTGCAGCTCATAACCACCTTGAACTTATCGGCAATAGCCGCGCCCCACCCTGCGGCAGTCGTGGTGATGGTTTCAGCCCACCAGCCAAACGTGGCCACAACATAGTCGTAGATACCGCCTATGAGCGAGGCCACTATCAAGGTCTTGGCCTGCGAACCCGAACCTTTAGCCTGGGCCGACACGAGAACCTGCGTCGTGGCCGTGGCTTCCGGGAAGGGATATTTGCCGTGCATATCCTTCACGAAATATTTGCGGAAAGGAATGAAAAACAGTATGCCCAGCACGCCGCCAAGCAACGATGACAGGAAAATCTGCAGAAAGTTAACTGTGATGTCAGGATGGGTAGCCTGAAGAATGTAGAGAGCCGGAAGCGTGAAAATGGCACCGGCCACAATCACACCCGAGCATGCTCCGATGCTTTGGATAATTACATTCTGACCGAGGGCATCTTTTTTGCCAAGCGCCTGGCTCAGACCCACGGCAATGATTGCAATGGGAATGGCGGCCTCGAACACCTGGCCCACGCGCAATCCGAGATAGGCAGCGGCCGCTGAGAAAATCACGGCCAACAGCAAACCCATACCCACGGAGTATGGGGTAACCTCGCGGGTGTCGCGCGCCGGATGCAGAATCGGGCGATATTCCTCATCTGCACCGAGTTCGCGGAATGCGTTCTCGGGCAGTGAGGTAAGATCGGTTTCTTTGATATTATTCTCCATGATTATTCGGCGGGGTCGGCAAGAGTTTCGTCGGCGGGAACCTCCGGCATATCACTGGTGGCAGCCTCAAGTTTTTTCATCTGAGAGAAAAGGAATGCTGCCGAAAGCAGGCAGAGACCAACGAGAATAACCCAAACGAGATAGGTGGGAATCTTGCCCCAGAGGAGCATGGGGATAGACACCAGATAGTTGCCGACGGCTGTGGCCGCAAACCAGCCGCCCATCATAGAGCCTTTGAGCTTGGGGGGAGCCACCTTGCTCACAAAAGAGATGCCCATGGGCGAGAGGAGCAGCTCGGCGAAGGTGAGAAGCAGATAAGTGGAGATAAGCCAGTTGGTTGAAACATCACCATTTGTGCCTACAAGACCGAGCGAGCCTATAATCATAACCACGTAGGCAACACCGGCCATAATCATACCATAACCGATTTTACGGGGTGCCGAAGGCTCTTTGCCCTTTTTGTTGAGCCAGCTGAACAATGCCATAGAGAAGGGAGTCAGAGCCACAACATAGAAGGGATTGAACTGCTGATAAGCCGCCGGATCAATGCCGGTAACCGTTTCAGGTGTGCCTTTATAGATATATGCCACTATCGCAACGCAGGCTGCAAGCACCAGGATGTTGATGGTCTTAGCCTTTGCGCCAACACTCTGGAAGAAACCAAACAGGGCATACACACCGGCAGCAATGGCCGCAAGAGCCCACACGTTGAATCCGATACGTGTCCAGCCTGTGGCGTCGGGCGATGTGCAGCTCTTGGCAAATTCAGTGAGGGTCTGTCCGTTCTGGTGGAACACCATCCAGAAGAAGATCACAACGGCGAAGACGAGCAGCAGGGCGACGACACGCTGTTTGGTCTGGGCAGGAGTAAGCTCGGGGCCCACATTTGCAGCACCGGTTTTGACGGGATTCTTCTTGTCAACAAGAATATGCTTGTAGGTTTTGCGGCCCAGAGAATAAATCAGGAAGCTGATAATCAGCGAGCCACAGGCAAGCATGAACGCGTAGTTGCAACCAAGCGAGAAAGCCGTGATATAATCTTCCGAGAATTGCATCAGCGAAGTGAAGGCCGCCGAGCACTGACCGGCAAAATCAGTGAGATAGCTGGTCAGGAACGCAGCCACATCGCCACCCTGCTCCATACCGTTCTTAACGGCGAATTCAGTCATTGAGCGGAGCTTGTCGGCATCTTCAGGCATCTGCAGTGAAGCCGTTGGTGTCGATACACCAGTTGCTCACTGTAGCTGCCATAGGATTGTTGGTGAGGAATCCGGCCCGGCTGAGCGCAAAGTTCTTGAGAGCGATGGCAGCACCGGGAGCGAACATCGAGCCGAGGTTGATGGCCATATAGAAACAGTGAAAAAGCAGCATCGCGGCGGTCGGAATAACGGGCCTCGTTATAAAGGTCACCGACCATCACCTGCAGGTTGCCTTTAAACAAACCGGTGCCGACCGAGATGAACAGCAGCGCCGCAAACAGAATCATCAGCGACATATCGCTGCGCACGGGCGTGGGAGCCGACATCAGCGCATAGCCGACAAACATCACGGCGATACCGCTGACCACGCACTTGGAGAAGCTCCATTTGTCGGCGAGCCAACCGCCGAGCAGAGGCATGAAATAGACAAGAGCAAGGAAAATCGAGAAAATCTGGCCGGTCCATGTGGAGTCGAAGCCGAACTTGGCCTGCAGATAGAACAGGAAGATGGCAAGCATCGTGTAGTAGCCGAAGCGCTCGCCCGTATTGGCGAGCGCAAGCACATACAAGCCCGCCGGTTGGTTCTTGAACATAATGAAATTTAGGAATTAAAGGTTATATATAATTATTTTTGTTTCAATATCTCACTGAAGGCCAATGCGTAAACTTTCATCTGCTTGACCATGGCAAGCAAACCGTTGGAACGCGTGGGCGACAGATGCTCGCTCAGGCCGATTTCATCAATAAAGTAGAGGTCGGCGTCTAAAATTGCCTGCGGCGGCTGATTACCCAGCACCTTTATCAGCAACGCTATGATGCCCTTTACAATAATGGCATCAGAATCAGCCTCAAACACGACTTTGCCATCTTCGGTAAGCTCGGCGTTAATCCACACCCGGCTCTGACATCCTTCAATCAGATACTGAGGGGTTTTGAACTTTTCTTCAATCGGAGGAAGCTGGTTGCCAAGGTCAATGATATAGGCATAGCGGTCCATCCAGTCATCGATTTCCGAAAAATCATCGATGATTTCATCTTGAATTTGATTTATAGTCATGGTTGTTCTGAATATATTAGTGTTGTTATCAACCGTCCGACATCGCCAAGCGTTTTGCGGTCGATATTCTCAAGGTTATCCTGCAAGGTGTGCCAGGTGGGGTTGAATGAGCCGGTTTGCGGATGGGCAGTCTCGATTATGTCAATCGCGGGGATTCCGGCTTTGAGCAATGGCACATGGTCATCATTCACCGCACCCCCTACCCGATTGGGAAACCTGCTTTCCAGGCCTATGGCGCGGGCCAACGACCATACCTTCGTGGTCAGCGCCCGGCAATTGGCATCTGAAATCATCTCCTTGGGGAAGATTGCATTGCGGCCGCCTACCATATCGAGCAGCACGGCATATTCCGGCATCACGCCCTGAGGCATATTTTCAACCCAATATTGCGCGCCGCGTGCCCACGAGCTGTCATCGCCCTCGCAACCGGCATCCTCGGCATCAACAAAAAGCAAGTCAACACCCACAGCAGGAATTGAATCGCCCATAAGGCGCGCCAGCTCCAACAGCACCCCTACACCGCTGGCGCCATCGTTGGCACCGTCGAGCGGCTTGGAATGATTTGCAGGGTCGGCATCGGCATCGGCCCACGGCCGGGAATCCCAATGAGCCAGCAGCATTATGCGACGGGAAGCCTGCGGGTTAAAACGCGCATGCAGGTTAACCATTTCTCCGAAGTCATCGAGCTCGGCGCACTGGATAATAACCGTATCTGCTCCGTGGCGCAGCAGTTCCCGCTCCAGCCAGATGGCACATTCAGCATGGGCATCCGAACCGCCTATACGCGGCCCGAAAGCAATCTGCCCCGCAATATTCGCATAAGCACTGTCGGCACTAAATTCAGGCACTTCAAAGCGTTGGGCAACCGCAGCCTCAGGCTTGGCCACACTCTTGGTGCAGCCACACGATGCAAGCGCCAACGCCGCCGCAACCGCACCACCTATTTTCAATACTGTGTTCACGCCTTCAAAGTTACGAATTTTTTTTGTAACTTTGCGAGAAATTAACAAGACATTATAGTTTTATGAAATATATCGGAGCACATGTGGCGGTTGACGGAGGCGTGGCTTCCGCCCCTCTTAACGCGGCTAAAATCGGCGCCAAAGCATTCGCATTGTTTACCCGCAACCCATCGCGATGGAAATCTGAACCGTTGCTTCAATCTGAAATCAACGCCTTTAAACGCAACTGCGAGGCCGGAGGCTTCGAGCCATCACAGATTCTGCCTCACGACAGTTACCTGATAAACCTCGGGGCCAAAGACCCCAAGAAACTGTTTCTGAGCCGCACGGCGTTTCTTGACGAAATGCAGCGCTGCGAGCAGCTTGGGCTAACGATGCTCAACTTCCACCCCGGAAGCCACCTGAATGAAATGACCGAAGAGGAGTGTCTTGACCGCATCGCCTCATCGATAAACAAGACCCTGGCCCTTACCTCGGGCGTTAAAGCCGTGATTGAAAACACTGCCGGTCAAGGCTCAAACCTTGGATATTCGTTTGAACAGCTCGCGCATATCATCGACAAAATAGACGACAAAGAGCGAGTTGGCATCTGCATTGATTCCTGCCACGCATTCGCGGCAGGCTATGACCTTGCCACCCCCGACGGCTACGAGGCCATGTGGCAGGAGTTTGACCGTTTGATTGGCCTGGAATATCTCAGCGCAATGCACATCAACGACAGCAAGAAAGGCCTTGGCAGCCACGTTGACCGCCACGAGTCGATGGGCGCCGGCGCCATAGGCCACATTTTTTTTGAAATGCTGATGGCCGATCCACGAATCGACAATATTCCTCTCATACTCGAAACCCCCGACCCGTCACTCTGGCAACAGGAAATCGCAGAACTTTACGCAATGCCGGGCGCGCTCTGATTCTATGGTAATATACTTTTCGGGCACCGGCAACAGCCGGGCTGTGGCTCAGCTGTTGGCACAGCTTACTGAATCCCGGCCGGTTGCTGCCACTGAAATATCTTCGCCGCTAAACATTCCCTCTGAAGACTCCAACATCATTTGGGTGTGTCCCGTTCACTCGTGGGGCATTCCGCCGGTGGTGAAGAGAATCATAGACCAACTGACGCTCTGCGCCGACAATCAGCCAACGCATCACCTTGTGCTGACCTGCGGCGATGATTGCGGCTACGCCGACCGTATGTGGCGCGAATGCATCGAAGCAAAAGGATGGCAGACCATAGGGGCATACACGGTGATTATGCCCAACACCTATGTTTCATTCCCGTTTTTCGACGTCGACAGCCCCGAGGCGCGTGACCATAAACTCGCAGCTATGCCTGCGCGGGTCAAACAGATTGCCCGGGAGATAACCGGCGGCCACGCACGCGTTGACCTTCATCGCGGCAGCTTTGCCCACTTCAAAACAGAGGTTATCTATCCCTCATTCGTCAAGCACTTGATTTCGGCCTCGAAATTCGGGGTTTCAGACTCTTGCATAGCCTGCGGAAAATGCGCAAACGTGTGCCCTATGGGCAACATCTCAGTTGCCGGCGGCACACCACAATGGCAAACTGACTGCTGTGGATGCCTGGCATGCTACCACATATGCCCCCGCAAGGCCATTGACTATGGCCGCTTCACCAAAAGCAAGGGTCAATATTTTTACAGCGACGTAAACGCAAAGGGCAGCAACGAGCGGACCGAGGGCAGACGATAAACGAAATCACGTCCCACAAGAAGCACCTCAACATCGTCGCCGCCAAGCACCTCATATTGCAGTAATGACTGACGACACGCCCCACAAGGAGAGATCGGGTCGGCAAGCGGCTGATCATCAACGCCACGGGCCGCTACGGCGATTGCCTTGAACTTGGCATCAGGATGCTGGGCATGAGCGTAAAACGCCGCCGTGCGCTCAGCGCAGGTGCCTGAGGGGAAAGCAACATTTTCCTGGTTTGACCCGCAGACTATCGACCCGTCGCTCAACCTGATTGCCGCACCGACTTTAAACCTGCTGTATGGAGCATAACTGCGGAAGGTTGACTTTTGGGCAAGTTCAACGAGTTCGCGCTGGCTGTCGGTAAGTTCAGCAAAGTCGAGTTGCTCAACTTTTGTGGCGATATCAAAGTGTTTCATGGTATATCTCAAAAATTCGTTTTGTATTCTCTGTTATAACGTATAATGCCGATGTCCTGACTCCGACAACCCACACAATCTCGCCATTGCAGGTTAAAACGTAGGCATCGTCGCGCTCATTGGCCGGCACCCGGGCATCGGCCAGTATGTCGCTGACAAGGCGTGAGCCCGTCATCCCGAATGGCCGCATACGGTCACCCTGCCGGCGCTTGCGCAATTCCCACTCTGCGTTTTCAGGCAGCGAGTCGGCATCTAAATACAAAACACCTCGCCGGGGCCAAAAGTTACTAAAAGGGATTTCGCGCCCAACAAGTTTGGGGCGCTGCTGTTGCCTCTGATTATTGGAACGCAATGAATATCCCCCACCCTTGCAGATGGTCAGCGTATGGGTTGGCGAGGTGAAAGTTGCCCCCGACATAGCGACCGACATCTTGGAGCACTGGTCGGAGTTAAAACCGAATGGCGCAAACCACTCGTGAAGAAGTGTCGGCGACTGCCCTGTAATGGTTTTCTGACGTGAAGGAATCAGTGAGTTATATAGTTCTTCGTTTTGCTTGAGCAAGCCGATTGAACGGCATATTGCGTCAATACTGCCGGGGAATTCCTGTTCAAGCAAAGGTAGAATTTTGTTTCGCAACTTATTTCGTTTAAAGTCGTTGCACAGATTTGAAGAATCTACAATGTAGTCAAGCGACTCTGATTCGAGGTATTCCAGCAGTTCTGCTTTTGGAGTGATCAAAAGCGGGCGGATTATGTTGTCACGCTTCGCAAGCATACCTCTGAGGCCGTGAATACCCGAACCGCGAAGCAAATTCAAAAAGAATGTTTCTATATTATCCTCGCGATGGTGACCTACGACAATCGCCTCCGCTTCGGTCTGAGTCATTATCCTTCTGAAATAATCATAGCGCAATTCTCGACATGCCATTTCGACCGACAGACTATTCTCCGACATATATCGTTGAGTGTCAAACTTTACGCAATCAAATTTGCAGTTTAACTTCAACGCCATTTGCCGTGAAAACTCCAAATCGCGGTCAGCTTCCTCACCGCGCAGACCAAAGTGACAATGCACGGCTATGCACTCATAGCCCAGACGCGTCAATATAGCGAGCAGTGCCGTTGAATCAGCACCGCCGCTAAATCCGACAATAACTCTCGCTCCGGGCGAAAGCAACTGCTCGGTATCAATGAATCTCTTGATGCGCTGAATGAGCGTCATTGCTTGACGCCACCCTTCACACCGCCCTTTACACCTCCACCCATGGCAAAGATGTTTTGGTCGTAGCTCACGGTTTTCATCTCCAGGTCGCGTTTGCGCTTAACGGCGAGCTCAACCAGGGTATCCATCAGTTTGTCGAAACTCAAACCGGTGGCCTCCCAAAGATAGAAGCTCAACGACCCGGGAATAGTGTTGATTTCGTTAACATAAATCTGACCGTCGGTCTTGTCGATCATAACATCAACGCGGCTGACGCCGTGACAGCTCAGAATTCTGAATGTTTCGCCGGCAAGATATTGAATGCGCTTGGTCACATCTTCAGGCAACTCTGCCGGAATACGCTTGAGCGAGCGCTGCATACCCTTTGCTCCGCCTTTCGAGCCGCCGCCACAATATTTTTCTTCATAAGTGAGAAAATCGGCCGACTTCAGGGGCTCTTCAAGCACCGACATCCGGTAGTCATTGCAATCGCCCAGCACCGAGCAATTGATTTCCTGCATATCTGAAAGCATATGTTCCACGATGATACGCGTAGAATAGCGCTCGGCATCCGCCACACGCTCAAAAAGCTCCTCGCGGTTATGAGCCGACCCGATGCCGACCGAACTGCCGAGATTGGCCGGTTTGATTATGACCGGATAACCGAGCTTCGATTCAATCTCCGAAACCAGTTTCTCACGCTCCACAAACCATTGCTTGTCGGTAAACCAAACATAATCAACAACAGGAACGCCTCCGGCAGCTAAAATCATTTTCATAGTGATTTTATCCATACCGTTGGCCGAAGCGAGCACATTGCATCCGGCAAAAGGAATGCCGATACTTTCAAGCACACCTTCAAAGATACCATCCTCGCCATTCGAACCGTGGAGCACGGGAATCACCACATCGAGATGGGCTACCACACCGTTGCCGCCGAAAAGCGAGCGTTTAGCCTTATAGAGGTTATAATCGCCGTAGGTGGGTTGCATATACACCTCGGTGCACTTTTCGACCAACGCCTTTGGATTGCGATAATTCTTCAGGTCCAAGAGCTCATTGCCGGTATACCAGCGACCCTGCTTTGTTATGTAAATTGGTGTAACATCATACTTTTCTTTGTTAATCGCAGCCATAGCTTGCGATGCGGAAATAACCGAAATCTCATGCTCGGTTGAGCGTCCGCCAAAAAACACACCAATGTTGGTTTTCATTTTAAATAATTAGCGTTTGAAATTGAAATTCAATGGTTTTGCGGCCGATTGTCCGCATATTTCGTCCTTGTTGAAGGCCATAGTGCCATTTACCCATGTGGTCACCACCTTATGGCCGGCAGTGAGGCCGGCAGCCGGAGTCCAGCCGCACTTGCTCAACGAATCTGCGTCGGATATGACATACTCGCCACGGGTCACCCTCACCATATCGGCATACATCCCGGGGCGAAGAACCCCGCGGTCGACTATGCCGAAAATCTCGGCAGGTCTTACCGAGGCAAACCGTGCCACCTCGGCCGGCTTGTAAATGTCGAGCAACAAGGGCAACTGAAACTGCATATTCGGCATTCCGCTCGGGGCCGACAAAGCATCGCCACTCTTTTCACTAAGCAAATGAGGGGCATGGTCCGAGCCAATGATGTCGATAACTCCGTCTTTGAGCGCCTTGCGCAGAGCCGAGCGGTCGGTGCCTGCTTTGATCGACGGGTTGCACTTTATGCGCGTGCCATAGTCCTCATAATCACTATCGCTGAATGTGAGATATTGCACGCATGTTTCAGCCGTGAGCCAATCGGGTTTATATTCGCGAAGCATCCTTACCTCGGCTGCTGTCGACACATGCAGCAGGTGAAGGCGAGCCCCACCCTCCTGAGCCATCTTGATCGCAGTCATTGATGAATCAAGGCAGGCACGCGCATCACGGATTACCGGATGAAACTCAACGGGCACAGGGTCACTGCCAAACACCTCGCGGGCTATGGCAACATTTGCGGCAATACGTGAGTTATCTTCAGCATGCACGGCTATCAGGGCCTTGACTTCGCTGAAAAGCCGACGAAGGGCCGCGGCATTGTCTACCAGCAGATTTCCGGTCGAAGAACCGAGAAAAAGTTTCACTCCCGGCACACGCGAGTAATCGGCTTTCAGAAGTGTGTTGTCGATATTGCTGTTGGTGGCACCTATATAGAACGCATAGTTGGCATAGCTGACTTCGGCCGCACGTGCCATTTTTGCCTCCCAGGCCTCAAGCGTCACGGTGGGCGGCGCAGTGTTTGGCATATCTATGAAAGAAGTCACGCCACCGGCTACTGCGGCAGCGCTCTCACTCCGGATATCAGCCTTATGGGTCAAACCGGGATCGCGGAAGTGCACGTGTGAGTCAATGACTCCGGGCATAATCAAATCGCCGTTAACGTCAATCACCTCATCGGCCTGCGGAAGCGGATTCTTGGCCGAGCCGACCGCAGCGATCCGTTCACCGTCAACCAATATCCACCCGCCCTTAATGGGGCGGCCATCGCCGGTAACAAGTTCAGCGTTGTGAATCAGAAGTGTTGCCACGGCGCGTAGGTTTCTTAAACAACGACCTGAGCCGCATACTGATAACGCCGAAAAAGGCTTCGCCAAAGATGCCTGAATTCATTTTCGACACTCCGAGCACGCGGTTTGTAAACACAATGGGAACCTCGCCGACCTTAAATCCGAGCTGATGGGCCGTAAATTTCATTTCTATCTGAAAAGCATACCCTTTGAAGCGGATATTGTCGAGGTCGATGGCGCGAAGCACTTCGGCACGGTAGCACACGAAGCCCGCCGTTGTGTCAGACACGGGCAACCCGGTAATGAATCTGACATATTTCGAAGCGAAATAGCTCATCAGCACTCGCCCCATAGGCCAGTTCACAACGTTTACTCCGCTCTTGTAGCGCGACCCGACGGCCACGTCTGAGCCATTGCTTTCGATTTCTTCAAGCAAACGCACGGTATCGGCCGGATTGTGACTGAAATCACAGTCCATCTCGAAAATATAGTCATAACCGTGGCTGAGCGCCCACTTGAAACCTGCAATGTAGGCAGTGCCGAGACCGAGCTTTCCGGTCCGTTCAATCATATGCACACGCCCGGGGTACTGATTGGCCGATTCGCGCACCAGTGATGCAGTGCCGTCGGGTGAATTATCGTCGATAATCAGCAGGTCAGGCTCAAAAGGGAGAGCCATCACAGTCTGAATCATAGCCGTGATGTTCTCCTTTTCGTTATAGGTCGGGATTATTATAAGTTTGTTACTCACTTCGAGGGCGTGTAGCGGCGGTTGAGCTCAGCCAGCACCTCTTCGGTGAGGTCGAGCGCAGGGTTGAAATAAAGGCCGGCCGACTTTTCAATCACGGCATCCAGATTATACTTCACGCTCAGATAGTCAACGACGCTGCGCACTGAGTCATGCAGCTCCTGCTGCTTGATCATCAGGTCGGCGGCATAGTCGCGCTGACGCTGGGCAAATTTGTTTTCCGCATCCTGCTGTGCCTTCTGAAATGCGGCTACATCAGCATTATAGCTGGCCTCCGACAGATAACCGTTGCGCTGCATCTTCTCCTGAATCTGCTGCTGGCGACGCTGCAGGCCGGCCGAAAGCTGATTGTTGAAAGCGGCAAGTTGAATCTGCGCGGTAGAGTCAGCTTTGGCAACTTCAGCGGCCAAGGTATAATTGGCCAGAATCTGCTGGCTGTCGACATAACGTATGTAGGCGGCCATCGGTGTATCGTGCTTACCTGCCGAGTCGTTTTTGACTTCAACCTTCGCAGCCTCAAGTGCTGTTCCGGTCTTGGCGTTTTCGGCATTTTTAGAATTGCAACCGACAAGGAACAACATTGCGGCTATGGAAGCAAGATAGGTAGTTTTTCTCATTTTGAATAGTTGGTAATGGTATTGAGAACTATTTATTCGATTATTTTGTGTGCAAAAGTAACAAAGTTTCCCGAAATTATCGCACATTTCATTTTTTTTTTGTAACTTAGTCATCGGTTTATAAACAAATTTAACACTCATAATCATTTTTTTTATTTTAGATATGACTATAAGAGACCTCAAACCGGCACTTGTCTGGGAGATTTTCGACGAAATCACCAAAGTGCCCCGCCCCTCCAAGAAGGAGGAAAAGATTCGCGCCTACCTGCTTGACTTCGCAGCCAAACATAACATTCCCGTCAAAACCGATCCGATTGGAAACGTGGTGATGTCGCGCCCGGCAACTCCCGGCCATGAAGATGCCCCGGTGGTGATTCTGCAGGGACATATGGATATGGTTTGCGAGAGCAATGCCCCCTTTGACTTTGAAAACAATCCCATCACCACCATTATTGACGGCGAGTGGGTGCGTGCCGACGGCACAACCCTCGGAGCCGACAACGGCATCGGTATGGCGGCAGCACTCGCAGTGCTGGTTGACAAAGACATTGTTTGCGGCCCGATTCAAGTTTTGCTCACTATGGATGAGGAAACCGGCATGACCGGGGTGAACAACCTTGCCGACGGTATGATCGACGGCGACATTCTGCTCAATCTCGACTCGGAAGACGATGGCCAGATTTTCATCGGTTGCGCCGGCGGTGTTGACACAGTCTGCACCTTTAACTATAAGCGTTCACTCGCTCCCGCCGACTTCAGCTACGTTAAAATCAGCGTGAGCGGCGGTCTTGGCGGCCATAGCGGCGGCGACATCCACCTGGGCCACGCCAACGCCAACATCGTGCTTTGCCGTTTCCTGTGGGAACAGAGCCAGAAACACGAAATCAATCTGGTTGAAATCGACGGCGGCAACCTGCGCAACGCCATTCCCCGCGCCGCACACGCCGTTGTAGGCATCCACGAATCTCACAAACACGGGCTGATGGCCGATTTCAACGACTATTGCGCCCGCATCGCGAATGAATTTGCCGGCCTCGAAACAACCCTTAAACTCGACATCGAGTCAGCCAGCACGCCCGCCGAGGTAATCGATGCCGAAACCACTCTGGCAGTTGTGCGCAGCGTTTACAGCGCTCCCCACGGAGTAGTGTCAATGAGCCGCGATATCGAGGGTCTGGTTGAAACCTCGACCAACCTTGCCTCAGTCAAGATGGCCGATGGCGACCGCATTGTGGTGACCACCTCACAACGTTCATCGGTTGAATCGCGCAAATGGGATATCGCCAACCGCGTCGAGGCTCACTTCCAGCTGGCCGGTGCCACAGTTGAACACGGCGAGGGCTATCCCGGCTGGGCTCCCAACATGAACTCGCGCATCATGCACATCATTTCCGATGCCTACACCGAGCTCTATGGCGAAAAGCCTCTGATCACGGCTATCCACGCCGGTCTGGAGTGCGGACTGCTGCTTGAGCGTTACCCTAACCTCGACATGGCATCTTTCGGTCCCACACTGCGCGGCGTACACTCCCCGTCAGAGCGTATGCTCATTCCCACGGTTGCCCGTTTCTGGGAGCAACTCCTGCTCATACTTAAAAAAGTGGCCGACCTCAAGAAATAATGAGGTCGGGACTACTCACAAAAATGATGCGTCAATGCGCCCCCTTTCTGGCGGGTGCATTGACGCTCACTTTCTTTGCCTATGAGTGTCGGGGCGCTGTATCAACCCCGGAAGAGGAGATAAAAGAGATTGTTGCCTCCGAAGATTCAACCCGTTACCTGACCCTTACCGCCGCCGACTATGAAACCGTTGCCGCAGAGCTCGACATTCCGGTTGCGGCAATCCGCGCGGTGGTGGATATTGAAGCCGGGGCCAAAGGAGAGGGTTTCAACCCTGACCATACGCCGATAATCAATTTCGACCTTACTATGTTCAGGCAGGCGGCAAGACGTCACGGTATAAACCTGACAAACTACCGGAGCAAATATCCGGAGGTGTTCCAACCTCTGAACAAGCGCAAATATGGTTCGATACAGGCAGCCCAGTACGCACGCCTGAACGCGGCGATGAAGATTGACACGGTAGCCGCGCTTGAGGGCACGTTCTGGGGAATGTTTCAAATTGGCGGATTCAACTGGAAACTGTGCGGATGCAGTTCGGTGCGCGAGTTCGTGAATCTGATGCGCCGCTCTGAGCTTGACCAGCTCGAGCTCTTTGCCAAATTCCTTAAAAGCCGTAATCTCGTGCAATACATCCGCAACAAGCAATGGGCGCAGTTCGCGCTGCGCTACAATGGCCCGGGATATAAGAAGATGCGCTACGACACACGTATGGCCGCAGCCTTCGCACGCCATAGCTCAGACAAGCATTAGCTCATATATTTTTGCCGAAGCAACTGCGTCGGTAGGGCAGAAATTGCCAATCAGAGGGCCTTTGGTTTCATGCAGTTTCTTTACCAGCAACGGTATGTCGGGGTCGGTTATGCCGAGTTCGCCAAGAGTGATAGGCATACCCAGCGAGCGGTTAAATATGCGCAGGGCCGTGATAGCTTCGGCCGCGCTGGCAACTCCAAACACCCGTTGTCCGAACTGCTCAATTTTGTCGGAATTGAACTGAGCCACATATTCAAGCCACGCCGGAAAAACTACTGCAAGGCCCGCGCCATGAGCCACACCGTAAAGAGCCGACAGTTCATGTTCCATAGCGTGAGAGGTCCAGTCCTCACTTCTGCCGGTACCGCAAATACCGTTATGGGCAATGGTGCCCGCCCACATTATATTGGCCCTGGCCTGATAGTCGGCAGGAGCAGCCATCACGCGCGGAGCCACATCCACAATGGCTTTCAACGCACCCTCGCAAAGGCGATCAGTAAGCTCGCAGTCGGGCGTGTTTGAGAAATATCGCTCCATGATGTGAGCCATCATATCCACAATGCCGCAAGCGGTCTGAAATTTTGGCAACGTAACCGTAAGCTCCGGATTGAGGATTGAGAACCTTGGCCGGAGCACATTGGTGCGCAGCGACACCTTTCTGCCTCCGTCAATTTTGGTTATTACCGAATTGCCCGAGCCTTCGCTGCCGGCCGCTGCAATGGTCAGTATCACGCCAACCGGAAGCGCGTGGGTCATCACGGCCTTCCCGGCCCAGAAATCCCAAAAATCTCCATCATAAGGTATTCCTCCGGCAATCGCCTTGGCTGTGTCGATTACCGATCCACCACCCACGGCGAGCACTCCATCAATGCCGGCCTCGCGTCCCAGGGCTATGCCCTCATATACGCGGTCGTCGGTCGGATTTGGTCTGATACCTCCAAGCTCGACAAACTCGACTGCCTCAGCCTTGAGTGACTCTCTGACTTGCTCAAGCAAACCTGAGCGCTCGGCCGAGCATCCTCCATAACAAAGCATTACTTTATGGCCGAGTCGCGAAGCGGTCAGTTCGCCTGCCCTCTTCTGGGTTTCACGTCCGAAAACATACTCGGTAGGTGTGCAATAATCAAAATTCTCCATATAGGTCTTCGTTGTCAATGTCTTCGTATTCGCCTTCATCCTCCGGCGCAATGGCCCCCGGGTTAATACGCGGACGGTTCTGTTTAATATCGTTATGTTTTTGAAGGTCAACGGCTATTGAGTTGATGTCCCAGTCTTCATTGCGGTCCCAGTTCCTTTTCAAACTCAGTTTCTTGCTGAAATAATAGACTTCTTCCGGTTGACGGCGCAGCTTCAGGTCGCCGTTGGTCCACTCGCCGTTGCCGTCGGCATCAATGAACAGGCGGGCAAAATAAGTGGCCGGCAACAGGTATTGGAATTCAACCTTGCCGTTCACAACTTCCGCCATACGCACCGGCTCATCGCTATCGTTAAGCAGTTCAACCATAGCCTTGACAGAATCAGGCACACCGGTTATATTAAATCTCACGCTTGAGTATTCATCCAGCTTGCGCACCTCAAATAGACTGGCGATCGGCTTGTTATACCTTCCATATATATCGTGCACGGCCAACGAGTCTGACACAATGCGATACTTGCCACCAGAAATCCATTTGGTGTCAATCATAAAATTGGTGTGCGAGAACGTGTCGGCCGCAACGATGTCCGGCTGAGGCTCAACCTTGATCCACACCGAGTCGGGCATATACTCAAGATGCATCGCTCCGGCCGGAAGACTGTCAATCGGCGATGCCGACGAGAACCGCAGCGGCCGGTTAATATCCTGAACAGAGCTGCCGAAGTTAAAGGTCAGGAAGGTGTCGGGCTGACGCAGGGCAAACGTATCGATCGCAGCAGTGTCGTTTTTAAGTTTCGCTCTGACTGAATCGATTTTTTCTTCAAGAGTCAGTCGTTTCGGCTGATTTTTAGGTGTGCGGAAATTAAATTTTAGCGTGTCGGTTGTCCACACAATGTTATCAAGCGTGTCAACGCGGCGATAACGGGCCTCGACCAGCATGGTGTCGGCCATAATCAATACAGAATCACGCAGCCAGAACTTCAGGGTGTCATTCGTCGCAGTGTGCGTGAGCAACGCCTCTTTGCCTTCAAGAGGTATGCGGCGCGTTGAATCAGAACCAAGGGCAATCACCGTGAGCTGCGCGAGCGAATCGGCCGGTGCCGCCATCTCCACATACAGCATATTGCGCGGCTCTCGTTTATACGTTTTAAGATACTGGGCTTTATAATCCTCGTTGAACCAGCTCAGCAGCAAATCATTAGGCAAAAAGGTCGTTACGGTTCTCTCAACTGTGGAATCGGGCGAGATAGAATCGGTAACGGTAGTGACCTCAACCGTTGGTGTCACGGTGGTTGAGTAAAAGGCAACGTCTTCGGTGCGATCCCAATGAAGATCCCGGTTCATATCGTTGAGCGCGAAAATCTGATAAGGACGCGCCTTTAAATTGCGCAACGTGAACTGACCGTATTGGTTAGTTCTCGCGATGCGGTCAAATCGAAGCGTTTCTATACACGAATCGGCATCACCGGAATAGACTCCGACCAGCATTCCCTGGGCAGGCTCAAGATTCCGCGCCTGAAACACCATGCCGGAAACCGACAGTGTGTCGATAGAATCACCCGTTGAAAAGTCTATGGCAAAACCGTCAAGCACATTTCCCTCGTTCAAATCTTTCACGGCATCGGCCAGGTCGATAGTATATGTGGTGTTGGGCTGAATCGAATCGCGCAACGTCACGTCGAGGCGCCTGCCGTTGGCAAAAAGCGTGGGCATCTCTTTCTGAGCCGGCGAAATCGCAACTTTTGAATTAGGATCATCCAGCTGGACATTCTCGTCAAAGAAAATCGAAATTTTATTACCCTTGAAGTTAAGGCTTCCGGGCACAGGGTTCGATCCCACATATCGCGGAGGGTCGGCATCACGCGGACCGCCCTGCGGGCGGCCGAGACTGGCACAGGCGGCCAGTGCCACAAGAGCAGCCGCCCCTATGGGGAGATAAAAAAGTTTATTCACGCGGTTTGGTATATTTCAGAAAGTAAACAAAGAAGAGCGCCCCGGCCATAAACAGGCTGACCGAGAAACTATAGAATATGCCCTTTATACCGCCTCCGAGAACGAAGCCCATCAGATAGCTCGACGGCAATCCGAACAACACATAGCTCACAAAGGCTATCCAGAGCATCGGCATCACCTGAGAGGTGCCGCGCAGAGCATTGGCAAAGTTAACCTGAGTGGCATCTCCAAGCTGATAGCAGAGCAGCGGAGCAATAAGGGTCATACACATGGTGATTACGGCAGTGTCGGGGGTAAACAGACCTATCAGATGGCGGCCGCCGAGCAAGAATGTAACCGACGCGCAAATAGCCATTAGCAGCGTCAGATGATAACCGGCAAAACCGATGCGGCGCATCGCCGGCCGGTCACCCTTGCCTGCCGCATTCGCCACAAGCACCGAGGTTGCCGAACCCAGACTGTAATAGAAACAGAAACCAAGAGTGCCGATGATGACCATAACCTGAAATGACGCCAATTCCAAGGCTCCGAGCCACCCGACAAAGATGGCGGCGCCTGAAAATGCCGAGGTTTCAAAAAAAAGCTGCAAAGCCACAGGCAAAGAGGTGCGTCCGATAAGCCCCATACGTGAACGCTCTAACCTCGACGTCGAGAAGCCTCGGCGCAACATTCCGTATTTATTGTGGCTGAGGAATATGCCGATTATGGTCACGGCCGTGAATATTCGCGAGGCCAAAGTGGCAATTCCCGCGCCTATGAGGCCAAGCTCCGGACCACCGAGATTACCGTATATCAACACATAGTTACCGCAGACATTCAACAGATTTGCCGACAGAATTATCCACATAGGCATCTGGGTGCCCCTCATTGCATACGAGCATTGAGCAAACACATTATACAGGGTCATCGGCAGCAAGCCGCAAAGGTATAATATAAAGTAAGGCCGAATCAACGGCAGCAATTCCGAAGGCTGTCCGAGTTTGTCGAGATTGAGATATAGCCCGAACATCAACAGGCTGACAAGCAACGTGAATGCAACGTTGATAACCACCGCATTGCGCATCAGTTGCCCGATTTTACCCTGCTCTCCACGGGCAAACAGCGCTCCGGCCAAAGGTGTGACCCCATACGTAAAGCCCATACAGGCAAGAGACGCCATATTGAACACATTATTCACAAACGAGGAGGCCGACAGCGCCTCGGTTGTATAGCGCCCCACCATTATATTGTCGGCAAATCCGACTATAATCATACCGGCCTGGCCAACAACGATGGGCAAGCCGAGCCGCGCAATCTGTTTATAATATCCTTTATATTCGTGAAATGTCATATGATCGTTTAGGTTTAGACATTATATCGTGCCCTGCTCCACCCCGATGCAGATGCGCTCTATTATGGCATCTTCGCGATTCTTGTCGGGCTGATATTTACCTTTGAGGCTGACCCCGAAAATCTTGCCGAACCCCTGCCAGAACGCGGCCCTGAAACTGCCGAGAAAAGCTTTGAGTATATCATAGCTGCTCTGATTGGTTTCGCGCATAATGAGTTTGACCAGCAACTGAGCCTGCTTGCGCGTGAACTTTTTCATTGCCGGTTTATATTGCTCGAAAACAGCTTTTTCCATATCATGGAGATGCTTTTCGCGCGCCTTGCCATCAGGAAGCGTCTCTATATATTCATAGGTTTCGGTAAGCGTCCGGCAAATCACCTTTGCATATGGCAAGGCCTTCTTGACATCGCGCACTGTGCGCCAATAAAACTCTTCTTCTTTTTTGTTTTTAAATTTCCATTCCGGTAACACCGTAAGTGGCTTGAGGACTATGAACAAGGCGCTGTCGCCGGTGGCATCGAGGTCGGCAAACTGTCCCTGCACATAGGTAGCCTTGACTGCCAGCTCGGCTTCTTGCGCTTTCACAGGCAAGAAGCCGGCCAGACACAATGTCAAGACGATTATTGCCGGCCACAGACTTCTCATTTGTCGCTGTGGGCCACGGGCGGATAGTCCAATGTATAGTGCAGACCGCGGCTCTCTTTGCGTTCCTTGGCCTGACGCATAATCAGATAGCCCACGTTTATGATATTGCGCAACTCGCAGATTGCACGTGAGGCGTGCGAACTTTTGAATAGCTTTTCGGTTTCTTCGTAGAGAATGTCGAGTCGGTTCCATGCGCGGTCAAGACGCAGATTGCTGCGCACTATTCCAACGTATGTGCCCATTATCTGGTTCACCTCCTTGATGCTTTGGGTAATCAACACCATCTCTTCTGGGTGGCGCGTGCCCTCGTCATTCCACTCAGGCACATCGCGGCGGAAGTCATATCCACCAACGTGAGCCGAGGCGTGCTTGGCTGCGGCATCGGCATAAACCACCGCCTCGATCAGAGAGTTTGAGGCAAGACGGTTGCCACCGTGAAGACCGGTGCAGCTGCACTCACCCACGGCATACAGGCGCTTGATGCTCGATTCACCGTTTCCGTCAACCTTGATGCCACCACACAAATAGTGGGCAGCCGGAGCCACGGGAATATAGTCCTTGGTTATATCAATGCCTATTTCAAGGCAATGTTTATAGATGTTAGGGAAGTGATGTTTGGTCTCTTCAGGGTCTTTATGCGTCACGTCGAGATATACGTGGTCGTGGCCCAGCTGCTTCATTTCCGAATCAATGGCACGGGCAACGATATCGCGCGGAGCGAGCGAAAGACGCGGGTCATATTTGTGCATGAATTCCTCGCCGTTGCCGTTGCGCAACACAGCGCCATATCCGCGCATAGCCTCTGTAATCAAGAAGCAGGGGCGGTCACCCGGATGATAAAGAGCAGTGGGGTGGAACTGAATGAACTCCATATCCTGAACCGTGCCCTTGGCCCTGTAGACCATCGCGATACCGTCGCCGGTGGCTACCAGCGGATTGGTTGTGTTTTGATAAACGGCTCCGGCACCGCCTGTAGCCATCAGCGTGACCTTTGCCAGAAAGGTGTCGACTTTTCCGGTTTGCTGGTCAAGCACATAAGCGCCGTAGCAGGTAATGTCGGGGGTTCTGCGGGTTACAATGCGGCCCAGGTGGTGTTGGGTTATGATTTCAATTGCAAAATGATTTTCGAAAATGTCGATGTTAGGATTGCGGCGCACGCAGTCAATGAGCCGCTGCTGAATTTCATAGCCGGTGTTGTCGGCGTGGTGCAAGATGCGGAATTCGCTATGGCCACCTTCGCGGTGAAGGTCAAAATCTCCATTGGGGTTCTTATCGAAATCCACGCCCCACCCCACGAGTTCGCGAATCTGGGCAGGCGCTTCGGTCACAACCTTTCTCACGGCCTCCGGGTCGCTGAGAAAATCGCCGGCAATCATAGTGTCTTCAATATGCTTGTCGAAATTATCGACCTCCAGATTCGTAACCGACGCCACTCCCCCCTGGGCAAGCGCCGTGTTGGCTTCGTCAAGTGTTGTTTTACAAACCAGAGCCACACGCCCTTTATCTGCGACCTTGAGCGCAAAACTCATTCCGGCAATGCCTGAGCCGATGACCAGATAATCGTATTCGTAAGTCATAATATGATATGCTTAAAACTATATATAGTCTGTTAGACCCCGCAAAGTTAGCGAAAAATATTTGATTCGCCCACACTTCGGATAGTAAAAAGCACATCAACGGTAGAGAGTGCGCAACCCATAGGTTGAAAGCAACGACTGCGCAACGTCGGGCAAAACATGCAGTTGCATTGAGTCTGCTCCGAGTGAATCACGGCGCAGATAAGCCGACACGAGCTCGGGCGAGTCGCCGAGATTCACACCGACATGGGTCAATCCGGGGTCAAGGCGCGCTCGTGCGGCTTCCTTTATATTCTCCAACCTCGATGCAGCATCGTCGGCACACCAGAATGTTACCGACACACGCTGCGAGTCAAGGTCATGAAGCCGCAAAACGCCCAAGGCGTGCTCAATCTCCTCAGGAGGTCTGAGCGGATAATTATGCCGACGCGACGCAAAAGTGTCGCGACTCGAAATAATCAGCAGCACCAACGCTGCCAAAAATATAGATAAAGGTGCGCGTAAGTTGTTCATATACAACTAACGCGCACCTTTATAAAAAAGTTCAGCCCGTTATTTCACCTCAACCCGGAGTTTCGACAGGGCATCTTTTGCCTTGGTCAGGGCGGAATCAACATCAGCGTCAGTGGCAAGAATCACTGCCATACGGCGATGGCCATTCACTTCGGGCTTGCCGAAAATACGCATCTGTGTGCCGGGGGCGGCAAGCACGCCGTCGAGATTTCCGAGCACGACCTCGCGGCTGTTTCCCTCAACCACCACCGCAGCCGAGGCCGACGGGCCGTAGAAGCGGATTTCAGGAACAGGAAGGCCGAGCACCGCGCGGGCGTGGAGGGCAAATTCGCTGAGGTCTTGCGATATCATCGTAACCATACCGGTGTCATGCGGGCGGGGTGAAACCTCGCTGAAAATCACATCATCGCCCTTGATAAACAGCTCTACGCCAAACAGGCCGTAGCCGCCGAGGGCATCGGTGATTTTGCGTGCAATGTCGCGCGCCTTTTCGAGAGCAGATGCCGACATAGGCTGCGGCTGCCACGAGAACCGATAATCACCGTTGACCTGCACGTGCCCTACCGGCTCACAATAAGCGGTGCCCGAAACGGAGCGCACGGTCAGCATTGTGATTTCATAATCAAAATCAACAAAGCCCTCAACTATAACGCGCCCGGCATCAGCCCTGGCACCTTCGCGGGCTTCGGTCCAGGCAGCCTCGATCTGGTCGGGGGTCTTGATGGTGCTCTGGCCATGGCCGCTCGAGCTCATTACCGGCTTGACAACACATGGCAAACCAATCTCTTCAACGGCCTTTAAAAATTCATCGCGTGATGAGGCAAAACGATAAGGCGACGTTGGCAGTCCGAGCTCCTCGGCAGCCAGGCGGCGAATGCCTTCGCGGTTCATGGTGAGCAAAGTGGCGTGCGCGGTGGGGGTAACATTGAAGCCCTCCTTCTCGAGCTCCACAAGAACAGGCGTTGCTATTGCCTCCACTTCAGGAATGATGTGGTCCGGACGCTCAAGCTCGACTATGCGGCGCAATTCTGCCCCGTCGAGCATATTGAACACGTGGCAGCGGTTGGCCACCTGCATAGCCGGGGCCGAGGCGTATTTATCACAGGCAACCACCTCAACGCCATAGCGTTGGAGTTCAATGGTCACTTCTTTACCTAATTCGCCGCTGCCAAGCAGCAGCACTTTCTTGCCCGAAGGGGTGAAAGGAGTTCCGAGCGATGTCATAATCAGCCGAATTTACTTATTTTTTGAAGTTGAGGTTCGTTAAGAATGCGTATTCTGCGTCCGTCAACGGTAATCAGCCGCTCGGTGGCAAATGCTGAAAGGGTGCGGATGGCGTTGGCCGTGGTCATATTCGACAGGTTAGCCAAATCTTCGCGGCTCAGATAAATGCGCAGGGTTGAGTCGTCGTCCTCATAGCCGTAGTTTTCAATCAACACCGTAAGCGCCTCGGCTAACCTGCCGCGAATGTGTTTCTGTGTCAGATTCACTATCTTGGTGTCGGAACTGCCCAGGTTGTGGGCCAGCTCCTTGATGAAAAACAATGCCACCTGGTTATTGCTCTCAATAAGCATCTGAACGACCGACAGAGGCAAAGTGCCCACAGTGCTCTGCTCAAATGCAGACGCGGAGCTGACATAAGGTTCCTGAGCGAAATATGCACGGTAACCGAAATATTGCACGGGGCGTATCAACCTCAGAATCTGCGAGCGTCCGCCGATTCCTTCTTTCCATTTTTTTACCTTTCCTTTGAGCAGACACCACAGATTCACCGGCATATCGCCTTCGGAATATATCACTTCATTCTTCCGATAATGGTGAATAACAAAGTTTTCCGTGACCATACGCTTTTCATCAGGGGTCAACACCGACCACAAATCGGCAAGATCTTCGCTGATTACATGCTCAAGTACTTCTCTAATCATATTGTGTTCTATTTGGCCAGGCCTAAAAACATTAGGCCGCAAAGTTACGAAATTTCCGATAACCAAGCAAATTTTAGACGAATTTGTGAAATTCAACATAATTGCGTAACTTTGCACTGCAAAAACAAAATCTAAAATTCCAAGCATAAACGAACCAATTTTATGGCAACAACTGCAGATTTCAAGAACGGTATGTGCCTCGACATCGATGGCCAGTATTATTTCATCGTTGAATTCCTCCACGTCAAGCCCGGCAAGGGCCCTGCCTTCGTGCGCACCAAACTCAAGAACGTACGCACCGGCCGCATCCTCGACAAGACCTGGAACTCGGGCGTGAAGGTCGAACGAAGTGCGCATCGAGCGTCGCCCCTACCAGTACTCATACAAGGACGACATGGGCTATCACTTCCTGCACACCGAGACATGGGAAGAGGTCATCGTGCCCGGCGAAAGCATCGAAGGCGTTGAGTTCCTCAAGGACGGCGATATCTGCGAAGCCATGGTACACGCTGCCATCGACACCATCCTCACCTGCGAGATGCCGCAGAATGTGGTGCTCGAAATCACCTACACCGAGCCCGGCATCAAGGGCGACACCGCCACCAACACCCTCAAGCCCGCCACCGTTGAGACCGGCGCTAGGTGCGTGTGCCCCTCTTCTGCAACATCGGCGACAAAGTGCGCGTCAACACCAAAGACGGCTCATATGTTGAGCGCGTAAAAGAATAAGCCCCGCGCGGCAATCATTCGGATAGGGTCGGCATAATGCCGGCCCTATCCTGTTTTTATGGCTTTTTATGTAGAAAAAACCTTGATGTTATCTAAATTTTGCGTAACTTTGCACTGCAAAAATAGAACATTAAAAACTAAGAGATATTCTTATGGTAAATCGCGTATTGATTCGCCTCAAAGTGGTTCAACTCCTCTATAGCTACCTCTTGACAAAGAGCGAATTCAAAGTTGAGATGCCCGTGGAGTCATCATCGCCCGACCGGCGATATGCCTACCAGGCTTATGCCGAACTGCTTCTGCTGATTCTTGAAATGTCGGGAATTAACGTAACCAAACGCTTCAACCGCACCGCCATCGGCGAAGTGTTGACCTCAGCCCGATTCTATAACACCCGTTTTGCGCAGGCACTGGTAAACAATCCCGACATCCGCAAGCTCATTGACCTTCACGCAACCCGTATGTCGGATTTTGACCCGATTCTGGGCGAACTCGCCGCTAAACTTCGCGCCCTGCCCGCCTACCGGTCATTCGTAAAAGTTAAAGCCAAAGATGCCACCCCGTCTGACGAAATAGAATTCTGGGTAACCGGCGTGAAGATGCTGGTTAAACAGCCTGAACTCATTGACATACTGCGTTCAGACAAGGAATACAGCACCCGCGGTCTTGAATCTGCCACCAAGATGCTGATTGCCACCCTTCAATCGTTCAGCGACTCACGCAATGCGCTGACCACCTGCAAGAAAGACCTTCGCCGCTCATTCGACGAGGCCTACAGCCTCTATCATTGGCTGCTCTGGCTCCCCGTGGAGATTACGCGCATTGAAGAGGCCCGCCTCGAAGCCAACGCCAACAAATATCTGCCCACCGAGGAAGACCTTCACCCCGACCGCCGCTTCGTTGACTCCAAGCTCATTGACGTGATTGCGTGCCACCCCGGCGTGCAGGCCTACATCAACAACAAGGGCATAAACTGGAGCGATGAAATTTCGCTGCTGCCCCGTCTGGCCGAAATGGTCATACAATCCGAAACATATAAGGAGTATATGGCCAAACCCGGCGAGAAAACCATTGAAGAAGAGGCCGAGCTGTGGCGCACACTTCTGAAGCAGATCATTTTCCCGAGCGAAGACCTTGCCGAGGCCCTCGAAAACAAATCCATTTTCTGGAACGATGACCTTGAAGTGATGTCGAGCTTCGCTCTGAAAACGTTGCGCCGTCTTGCGGCAAATCCGCTCGAAGAACTGCAACCTGAATTCAAAGATGAGGAAGACGCTGAATTCGGCACCAAACTGTTTGATGCCGTGATAGCCCGGGCTGATGAATATCGCAGCCTCATAGATGAATTCATCAACACCAAGAAATGGGATGCCGACCGCATAGCCCTGATGGACATCATCATACTCCAGACCGCGCTGGCCGAAACCATGACGTTTCCCAACATTCCCCTGACGGTTACCGCCAATGAATATGTTGAGATCGCCAACTGGTATTCAACCTCACGCAGCGGTTCATTCATCAACGGCATACTGGCATCCATAACCGAGAAATTACGCAAAGAGGGCAAACTGCTCAAAAAATTCAACTAACCATTTAAGACAAAAATTATGGAACAGCTCCAATCATGGGGAATGATTATTCTCCTCATCGTAGTATTCTACTTCTTTATGATCCGCCCCCAACAGAAGCGTCAGAAGGAAACCAAAAAATTCCGCGACTCGCTGGGCAAAGGCTCGAAAGTGATGACCGCCGGCGGCATTCACGGCACCATCAGCGAAATCAATGAGAAAAACGGCACCGTGCTGCTCGAAATCGCCAATGGCGTGCGCATCCGCGTTGAACTTTCAATGATTTACCCCTCGGCTGCCGAAGCTCAGGCCGACGCCGCAAATCCCGTTAATGCCGAGCAAAAATAAACAGAACCGTACACTACGCCGGCAGATGGCCAGATTGCGCCATCTGCTGCGCAGTTCGCGCGGCAAGGATATCTTGATATTCTTGCTGTTTCTCGGTGTCAGCTATGTGTTTTGGCTCATTCTCGCGCTTAATGATGATATGCAGCAAGACGTTGCCGTTAAGCTCGAAATAACCGATATACCTCAGAACTACACCTTTATTACCGAACCGCCGGAACATCTGCAGGTGGCACTGCGCGACAAGGGCACAGTGCTGACAAATTATTCGCTAAGCGGTTCGCGCACGCTCAAAATTCAATATGGCGACCTCAGTTTTGATGAGTCGAAAGACCGCCTCACCCTCACTTCACAACAGCTTGGCTCACGATTGCGGGCACTCTTTGACCCGACAACCCAGATTATCAGCATCCGCCCCGACTCACTCAGCCTGATAGTTACTGACCGTGCCCCGACAGCGGCTATCGTGGTGCCCGACATCGAGGTTGCCGCCGCTCCGCAATATGTGATTTCAGGCAACATAACCGTGAGCCCCGACACCGTCAGCGTATACTCGGCCCGCCATCTGCGCCTGCGCCCTAAAACGGTGAGAACCGTAAAAATTTCACGCACCGAGCTTAAAGACACCCTGCATCTCGAAGTGCGTCTGCATCCCGAACCGGGCACGCGCATAGTGCCCTCGAAAGTCACTCTAACCGTTCCGGTTGAGCCGCTTATTGCCAAGACCCGCGAGGTTAACATCCATCTCACCGGAGTGCCGGCAAACGATGCCGTTGTGCTCTTCCCATCAAAGGTCAAGGTCAGCTATCTGCTGCCTATGAGCCTCTACAACTCTGAAAATAATGTAATTACCGTGAGCGGTGATTTCTCGCATCGCCATAACGGCAAAATTCCCTTGACCATAGGTGCACTCCCCGACTACTACAGAGGCGTAGACCTTTCGGTCGATTCGACCGAATATCTCGTGGAGCCGCGAAGCAACCTCCCGGCCCATTCGGTTGACCAATGAAAAGAATTGTGGCGATAACCGGCGGCATAGGCTCCGGAAAATCAGTTGTTTGCCATGCGCTCAGCGTTATGGGCTACGCCGTTTATGACTGCGACTCAGAGGCAAAGGCGCTGATGGACTCGAGCACAGACATCAAGCAACGAATCGCGGCTGAAATCTCACCCGATGCAATCAACGCCGACGGCTCAATCTGCCGCCCAAGGCTCTCGGCAATAGTGTTTTCTGCGCCCGATAAGCTCAAAACACTGAACTCCATCGTACACTCAGCCGTGCGCAATCACTGCATTTCATGGATAGAATCTCAAAATAACGGGACCCTGTTCATTGAAACAGCAATTCTTTATGAAAGCCGGTTTGACTCACTCGTAACCGAAATATGGGAAGTTTCCGCTCCCCGCGAATTGCGGATCAGCCGCGTGATCGAGCGCAGCAAACTGTCGCGCCGCGAAATTGAAAAACGGATTGACGCGCAATGCAAAAGCATCAACCCGGCTCACAAGCAAATTGTCAACGACGGCATCACGCCTGTGATTCCCCGACTATCACAATTACTCTACAACAATGAATCCACTGGAATTTGACCGCGACCATCTTTGGCACCCCTATACCTCAACAATCAACCCACTGCCCACGTATCTCGTTGACCGCTGCGAAGGGTGTGAGATTGTTTTGACCGACGGCACCCGCCTGATTGACGGTATGGCCTCATGGTGGTGTGAGATTCACGGTTACAATAATAAACGCCTGAACGCGGCCATTGAGCGCCAGCTGGGCCGGATGAGCCACGTTATGTTTGGCGGTCTCACCCATATGCCGGCAATCGAACTTGGCCGCATGCTGCTTGAAATGGCGCCCACGTCGATGCACAATGTATTCTTTGCCGACTCCGGCTCCGTGGCAACAGAAGTTGCTATGAAAATGGCGGTTCAGGCAGCCGTGAGCCGCCACGGCTCGCACCGACGCACTAATTTTGCCACCATACGCTCAGGCTATCACGGCGACACGTGGAACGCCATGAGTGTGTGCGACCCCGTAACCGGTATGCACGGTGCGTTTGGCTCCTCTCTGCCAATTCGCTTTTTTGCGCCATCCCCACAAATAAAATTCGGCGAGGAATGGGACCGAGCCGATTTTGCACCGATGGAACAGATTCTGCGCGAACACGCCGATGAACTTGCGGCAGTGATTCTTGAACCTATAGTGCAGGGGGCCGGCGGAATGCGGTTCTATCATCCTCAGTATCTGCGCGAACTGCGCAAGCTCTGCGATGAATTAGGCATATATCTGATTTTCGATGAGATAGCCACCGGATTCTGGCGCACGGGCAAAGCCTTCGCTCTCGAACACGCCGGAGTGGAACCCGACATCATGATGGTGGGCAAAGGGCTGACCGGAGGCTATATGACTTTGAGCGCAGTGATTACCACACGCGAAATGGCCGACACGATTTCACGTGGTGAAGCGGGAGTTATGATGCACGGCCCCACGTTTATGGCCAATCCCCTGGCGTGTGCCGTTGCTATCGAATCGCTTAAAATGCTCAACGAGCAACCTATGGCTCAACGCATCCTGCATATCGAGAATCAATTGAGGCAACTTATGGCCCCGGCCGCACAGTTCAGCAATGTGGCCGACGTGAGAGTGCTCGGTGCTATCGGCGTAATAGAGATGAAGAAACCTGTCAATGTAGGGGAATTCCAGGCAAAATGCGTTGAACGCGGCATCTGGGTCAGACCCTTCGGCAAAAATGTTTACGTAATGCCGCCCTACATTATCAGCGACCAACAACTCGAAACACTCGTAACTGAAACTCTCCATATTATTCGATGAGCTACTTCAGCGATGTCAACGACTCACTGCGCGCAAACCTCAACTTCCGCAGCATCCCGCCCCACTCTCTGAACCGTGAAGTCATAGACCTGAGCGGCAATGACTATCTTGGCATTGCCGCCGATAAATCGTTGCAAACTGAGTTTTTCAGCAGTCTTGACGGACAGATTCCGGCCCTTAGCGCTTCGGCATCACGATTGCTCGCTGCCGACCAGAGCGAATTTCAAGCCTTGGAGCAAACCCTGTCACGCCTTTATGGTCGGCCGGCGCTGCTATTCAACTCAGGCTACCACGCCAATAGCGGCTGCATAGCAGCGATTGCCAAGGGGCGCACCCTCATTGTAGCCGATAAACTGGTTCACGCATCCATAATCGACGGGATGATGCTGGCCAAAGCCGAATTCGAGCGTTTCAGGCATAATGACGTTGACCACTTACACCGAATCCTGGCCAAGCGTTCAGCTGACTTTGACCGGGTGCTCATAGTTTGCGAATCAATCTACTCAATGGATGGAGATGTGGCTCCACTTGCCGATATCATCGCCGCCAAAACCTCTAACTCACTGCTCTACGTTGATGAGGCTCACGCTTTCGGGGTTATGGGGCGCGACGGTCTGGGTCTGGCAGTAGACCTGCCGGGGGTTGACTTTATGGTCGGCACCCTGGGCAAAGCCGCCGGTTCGGTCGGTGCATTTGTCATCACGGCCAACAATGAACTGCGCGACTATCTGATTAACACCGCCCGCCCGTTCATCTTCTCCACCGCCATAGCTCCCATCAATTGCGCCTGGAGCCGATTCGTTATTGAACGGATTCCGTCAATGACCGACCGCCGCCTCCGCTTGCAGGAATTATGCAAATGTCTCGGCGAAATTCTTGACATCGCACACCCCACACACATTCAACCGCTCATTGCCGGCTCGAGTGCGAGGGCATTGGACATGTCAGCACAATTGCTTGAACTCGGTTTTAAAGTTCTTCCGATCCGCACTCCAACCGTGCCGCCCGGCACCGAGCGGCTGCGTTTCAGCTTATCGGCCGCATTAAACACTCAACAACTCCGACCCCTTGAAACTTACTTTCATAAACAAATCTGACTCGCCCCGCCTGCTGCTGATATTTACAGGCTGGAGCACTGATGAGACGGCCTTTACCGACATCAGTTGCCCGGGCTATGACATAGCCGTGGCCAGCGACTACAGAGAAATAGAGCCACTTGACATCAACTATGACGAGGTCGTGGTCATGGCGTGGTCATTGGGGGTTCACGCCGCAGAGATAGCCGCCCGCAACCTGCCGCTCACCCTGACAATGGCCATAAACGGCACACCCTCGCCCGTAAGCGACACGCAAGGCATACCCATTGCCATTTTCCGGACCACTGCCGAACAACTGTCAGAGAGCTCGCTCGCTAAGTTCCGGCGGCGTATGGGCGCACCGTCGCTGCCCCGTGGCAACCGCTCAATCGAATCCCTGCGCGATGAACTGCTCAACTTTCCCACTGAAGCCATAGAATTCCGATGGGACAGGGCAATAATCTCCGATGCTGACCGAATTTTTCCGCCCGTAAATCAACTCTCGGCCTGGACAGGGCGCGCTGAAATCACTGAAATCAGCGGCCCTCACACGCCCGATTTTCAAGCATTGATAAACCGATTCATCATCAACAAAAGTTTGGTCAGCTCGCGCTTTACCAAAGGGAGGAAAACATATGAAGAAGCGGCCGATGTGCAACATCGCATTGCCGATCATCTGTTTTCCCTCTGGCAGAAACACGGGTTAAAATCAGCCCGCTCCGTGCTTGAAATCGGAGTTGGCAATGGCTATTTCACCTCCCTGTATTCTCCCAAGCTCAAACAAGCGGAGCTGACTCTTTGGGACATCGCTCCTGAAAACCCGCAAACCATTGCCGCAGATGCCGAAATCGAACTGCCGCGACTCACTGAGCGGTTCGATGCCATAGCCTCGGCCTCAACCATGCAATGGTTCAACTCTCCATCGCGATTTCTGCGCGCGTGTGCCGACACTCTTAATTCCGGAGGATTCGCGGTTCTGTCAACATTCGGCCCTGAAACATTCCGCGAGCTCACATTATGCGGTGTGGTTCCCCTGCCCTATCTTTCAGAAGACTCACTGCGCCGTATCATCCCTTCGGAATTTGAAACTCTTGAGCTTCATAGCGGATTGATAACCAAAGTATTCGGTGAACCGATTGATGTGATAAGACATCTGCAGGCAACCGGGGTGAATGCGCGGCCATCAACCCGACCACTCCGTGAAATAATCAAAGAATATCCGCGATTGGCAGACGGTCGCTGCCCTTTGACTTATCAACCAATTTATATGATACTGAAACGAAAATGAATAATGTGATATTTGTGAGCGGCATTCACACAGATGCCGGAAAGAGCTACGCAACTGGCTGGTATGCCCGTGAACTGATGAAGCTGGGCAAACGCGTTGCCACACTTAAATTCATCCAGACAGGCAACATAGGCTCGTCGGAAGATATTGAAGTACACCGCCGCATCATGCAGTGCACTTTGCCCGAAGACGCCGACGGAATCACAGCCCCGCAGATTTTCAGCTATCCGTGTTCTCCTCAGCTCGCTGCTGAAATCGATGGACGCGAAATTGACTTCAACGCCATCGACAGCGCCATTGCCACGCTTGCTTCGCGCTATGACATAGTACTTGTTGAGGGAGCAGGCGGCCTGATGGTGCCACTGACCGATGATTTCTGGACCATAGACTACATCGCATCGCGCTGCCTGCCGGTGATTCTGGTCACCAACGGCACTCTCGGTTCAATAAATCACACCCTGTTATCGTTTGAAGCGATTGAACGCCGTGCAATTCCCTTGCACAGCGTTATTTACAACACTCATTTTGACAGCAAAGACGAGCACATAGCCGCCGACACCACAGGCTTCATAGAGCGCTATATGAAGCGCCGCCATCCCTCAGTGCCCCTGCTTATCTGCCCGTCGGTTTAACCGGCGGGCGAAAGCGCCTGCTCAATCTCGGCAAGATCGTTGCGCAGCTGAGGCTCGGTGGCCAGACGGTTTTCGATATTGTTGACCGCGTGGAGCACTGTGGCATGGCTGCGGCTCAGGCGCGAGCCAATTGCGGTTAAAGGCAACGAGGTGTGGCGCTTGGTCATATACATCACAACCTGACGCGCGTCGTTGATTTCGCGCTTGCGACTGCGGGTAAACAGTTCATCGGCCGGAATGTGATAGTAACTGCTCACCTGCTCCGCGATCATTTCAAAATTCACGGTGTGGCGACGAATCTTCACGCTGTTGGCAATAACCTGCTTGGCAAGCTCAATGTCAATGACCCGGTTTTGCATTGCGGCGTGGGCCACAAGTGAAACCATTATGCCCTCCAGCTCGCGGAAACTCTTGGTAACGTTCTCAGCAATGTAGTTGAGCACATCATCGGGCAATTCAATACCATTCTGCTCGGCCTTGCGGGTCAGCACCTTGATGCGCATTTCGTAATCAGGACGATACAATTCGCAGGTCATTCCCCACTTGAAACGTGAAAGCAGGCGTTCCTCCATATTATCCATTTCCGACGGGCGCGTGTCGCTGGTCATAATCAACTGCTTTGAATTAAGGTGCAGATGATTGAAAATGTGGAAGAAAGTGCGCTGCGTGCCGGGCTTGCCGATAAAATCCTGAATATCATCGATAATCAAAGTATCAATGCCCTGATAAAAGGCGATGAAGTCATTGATTTTACCTCGTGCATTAGCCGCAGTATATTGACTTTCAAACAGTCGGGCGGTAACATACAGCACCTTGGCCCGGGGATTCGTTTCCTTGATACCGATGCCGATGGCCTGGGCCAGATGCGTCTTGCCAACGCCGGGAGGGCCAAACACAAACAGTGGGTTATAGGTTTGCTGCGACGGGTTCTTGGCAATGGCGCGACCAATGGTGTCGGCAAGCAGGTTGCACTCGCCCGTGCAGTAATTCTCAAAATTGTAGCGGGGGTTTAACTGCGACTCAATCTCATCTTCCTCTTTGGCAAGGAACGGATTTGCGGCATTTGCCCGCTTGCTGACGGCCTGCGACGGCTTTGAGCTCGACTCCGCCACATTGGTGTCTTGCAGGCCCTTGACCACCTCATAGTGATAAAACAATTTTACACGCTCTCCGTAAACATGGCGAAAAACTGTGCCGAGCAGCTTCAGATAGTTGCTTTCGAGCTGCTCTTTAAAGAAGGACGAGGGCACGGCTACGCGCAATTTGTCGTCGATAAACGACAAGAAAGTCATCGGCGCGAAAAACGTGTCGAATTGCTCCTGGTCGAGATTGTCGCGAAACAGGCGGCGACACTTCTCCCATTTCTCTTTATCAGTTAATTCCATCTCAGGGGATAATGTGGCGGTTTATTTACTTTGCAAAATTCGCTAATATTTTTCAGAAAAAAAACTGCCCGAATATTTGGTTTTTATAGTTTTTTGCCAACTATGCTGATTTACAGCACTTTATACAAAACCGAATCCCCAAACACGTATTGCATTGATTTTAAGCGAATTGCACAAATATTTCGTGAAACATTCCTCCTCCTGACTCACCCAATCGCTTTATTTCTATAGCAATTCGGGCCGTTGGCAAAATGTTTCACCAAACGGCCCAAATTTAGACTGTGTCTAAATTACTTCAGAACACGCTGAACTTCAAATAACGCTTCGGATGCGCTTTCACATCGGTGATCAGCGAGTCAAGGCTGGCAACCGTATTGTTCAGACTCTGATATAAACCGGGGTCATTTACCAGCATGCCGAGCGATGAATCATTGGTTTGAAGTTTGGCGGTGATGTCGCGGAGATTATCGGTAACCTCCTTGACATTGGCCATAGTGCTGTTAAGCGGCAACTGCTTGATTTCAGCGCTGAGAGAGTCGAGATTAGCCGACATACGGTTGAGGTTCTCGGCCACCTCGGCAGCGTTGTTCATAACGCCGGGAAGTTTTACCGTTGCTTTGGAAAGGTTGGCCGACATAGTGTGAATTTCGGCCGTGATGCCGTCAAGGCGTTTCAATGATGCCGACAGAGCCGGATCAGTCACCACATTGGTCACAGCAACAAGCAGCGAGTCAATCTTCGGAATCATAGCCGTTATGCCGGGCATCAGACCGTCGCCAAGGCTCTCGACAAGCCCCGAGTCCTTGCGCGACTCAAGCACGGAGCCCTTAGGCACGAGATTGCCCGTGGTCGGAATCACCAGCGTGATGGTTGCAGTGCCGAGCATATCGGTGGTGAGCACGGCGACAGTGCCTTCAGTAACCTTCAGGTCAGCATCAAGAGCCAGCTCAACCTGCACGTGGCCGGGGTCGTTATACATATACTGCATTTCGCGCACCTGACCTACCTTGAAGCCGTTTGCATTGACCGGAGCGCTCACCGCAAGACCGGTAACATTGTCAAACACGGCAAAATAATAGTTTGACGTGTGAAACAGGTTGATTCCTTTCAGATAGTTGATGCCAAACACCAAAATGGCGAGCGCCAGCACTGCCGACAGGCCTATGGCGAAGAGTTTACGTGAGTTCTGCATACTTTTATAATAGTATTCTGTTTAAGTTAGTTCAATCTTTGTCCGTTTTTCCACTTTATTACGAATGCACTCGGAAATTTTTTTCTTACAACACGCACGGCATATTCCTCAGCAGCTGATTCAGTGGCGAAATCTCCACCGGCTGTGAATTTATGATATCCGCCTTGCACATATTCCTCAACCTTGTCAAGTCCTTTAAACTCCTGACTTCCGGGGTTCAGCGAGCGGTTGGCAGCCATAAACTGCACACGATAGGTCACTGCATCAGTTGAATCGGCAGCCACTGTCACAGTCTGCACGGGCGCTACAGATGGCGTGTCGACCGGCTCTGGGCATGGGTCGGGATGCAACTCAGGCGATGTCTTTCTTTCAGATTCGGCGCCGGACACATTGTCAACAATGCCGAAATAATTGACTATGGCCGAAGCGATGGCCCGCGCCATTTTCTTAACGCCGGCCTTGCTGTGCATAAACTTCTCGCTGTCGGGGTTGCAGATAAAGTCAAGTTCTATGAGCACCGAAGGCATAGCCGAGGCGTGGAGCACCCAAAAACCGGCCTGCAGCACTCCGCGGTTGCGGCGCCCTGCACCGCCACAGAGCTGCTGCACCGCAAGGTCAGCAAAATGAATGCTCTTGTCGAGGTGTTTGTTCTGGCTCAACTCAAACATTATATAGCTCTCGGTCGAATTCGGATCAAAACCCTGATACTTGGTTGAATAATCAGACTCAAGCTCCATAACGGCGTTTTCACGCTTTGCCACCTCAAGGTTCGAGGCCGTGCGGTGAAGTCCCAGCGTATAGACCGAAGCTCCGGCAATGTTGCGGCGGTTTTTATTGCTCTTGGCCACTGAGTTGACGTGAATGCTCACAAACAGATCGCCATGGTTGCGGTTGGCGATATTGGCGCGCTCCTGCAACTCTATGAACCGGTCGTCACTGCGGGTCATAACCATTTTCAACGCCTTATTATCCTGCAGCAATTTCCTCACCTCCAGACCAACATTGAGGTTAATGGTCTTTTCGTTTGTAATCGCGCCCACAGCACCGTAATCACGCCCGCCATGCCCGGGGTCGAGGATAACAGTATGGACTTTGCCATTCGCCGACCCGCCGGCTAACAAAGCCGCAGGCAGCAGCAAAACCGCCAATATGACTATGGTGCGAAAGAGCTTATTCATAAAATGTTGAAAAAACATCGGCAAAATTAGTGAATTTTACGCGGCTTCGTGCTATCTTTGCACTATAAAATTTCAACATTAGCACAAAAAATGCTACTAAAATATACATTTTTGCCATTTTTAGCACTTTTGGCTATGGCTTGTTCCCGCCCGCCGGAGCCGATTGCCATTGTTGCGGTCGACGATGACCCCGAGGCACGGGCCGCGTGGTTCGAAGCTGCGGGCGCCACATCGCCGGCCGACAGCATCCACCTTGTCGAGGCGTCAGCCGTGTTTGCCCCCCTGGTGGCTCCAGTGGCTGAGAATCTCGACTCCGTTGAGCGTGTGCTCGGCCATCTGCTCGCAAACCGCAAAGTCAAACCCATCGGTGTGATTTCTCCATATTCCCAGGCTATAATCACACATCCTGACGGGTATCTCTTCATTGGCATCAATCATTATCTCGGAGCCCAAAGCCCGGCCTACAAAGGATTTCCGCAATATCTGCGCCAACGCAAGGAACCGGCTATGCTTCCGGTCGACGTCGCCGAGGCCATACTCGCGGCCGAATATCCCGCCGGGTATACTTCTGAATCCACTCTGCTGAATCATATGCTTTATAAAGGGGCCTTGCTGAATTGTATGCTCAAGGCGCTGCCCGAGGGCACACCAGAGGCCCGCGTACTGGCCATGACCCCTGACGAATATGCCGGATGCGTGGCCAACGAAGCGCGCATATGGAAAACTCTCATCGAGCGCAATTATCTCTACTCCTCCCAACCAGAGGTGATCAACAGGCTTATGCGCCCGGCTCCAGCATCAACACTCATAAGCAACGACGCTCCGGGGCAGGCCGTTCTTTTCACCGCGCTGAAAATTGCACAGGCCTATGAAAAAGCCACCGGCAGAGAGGCTTTGCCCGTTGCCGACTTCTATAATGACAATCAAACACTTGTAAAATCAAACTATACCCCTGCAAATGCCACCCGCTGACCAACCGCGAAACTACCGCAACAAACCCCAACATACTCCCCAGACCGATTTATCGGGCCGTATTCCGCCCCACGACAAAGATATAGAGGAAGCCGTGCTCGGAGCTCTGATGCTCGAAAAAGACGCTTATGCCACGGTGTGCGACATTCTTCGCCCAGAGTCATTCTACGAACCCGCCAACCGTAAAATCTACGAGGCCATACAGTCACTGGGAGTGCAGCAGCGACCCATCGATATGCTGACGGTGGTTGAGCAACTGCGCGCCAACGCCACAATCGACGAAGTCGGTGGCCCGGCCTTCATTGCCGAACTGACCTCGCGTGTTGCATCGGCCGCAAATATTGAATATCACGCCCGGATCATCGCTCAGCAATATCTGTCGCGCGAGCTTATATCATTCGGCACTGACGTGGCTTCAAAAGCCTACGACGCCGCCAACGACATTGACGATGTGCTCCAGGAAGCCGAGGGTCACCTGTTTGAACTCAGCCAGCGCAACGTCAAGAAAGAGGTGGTGCAAATCGACACCATTATCCAGGATGCCATCAACACTATCCAGATAGCCGCGACCCGCGAAAGCGGCCTGTCAGGCCTCGCATCGGGCTACCCGAAACTCGATGCAATGACATCAGGCTGGCAAAACTCCGACCTCATTATCATAGCCGCACGTCCCGCAATGGGTAAAACCGCCATGGTGCTCTCAATGGCCAAAAACATGGCTATGGAATTCAACACCAAGGTTGCGGTTTTCTCGCTCGAAATGTCACGTTTACAGCTCGTTAACCGTCTGATTCAGAACGTTTGTGAAATCGAAGGCGAGAAAATCAAATCTGGTCGCCTGTCTGATCGCGAATGGAACCAGCTGCTCTCACGCATTGGCCGGCTGCAGTCTGCACCGATATTCATCGACGACTCTCCGGGCCTGTCGATTCTCGAACTCCGCACCAAGGCCCGCCGGCTCGTGCGCGAAAAAGGCGTGCAATTCATTGTCATTGACTACCTGCAGCTGATGAATGCCTCGGGCATGAAATTCGGCTCGCGCGAGCAGGAGGTGAGTATGATTTCTCGCTCGCTCAAGCAGCTGGCCAAGGAGCTGAACATCCCCATCATAGCCCTATCGCAGCTCAACCGCTCGGTGGAATCGCGCTACCGAAGGCAAGCGCCCGCAGCTCAGCGACCTCCGCGAGTCCGGCGCCATCGAGCAGGATGCCGATATCGTGTGCTTCATCCACCGCCCCGAATACTATCTTCATGGCGCCGCACGCGACGATGCCCCGGAACTGCGTGGCAAAGCCGAATTCATCATTGCCAAACACCGTAGCGGCTCCGTTGGCGACGTGCCCTTGCGATTCCGCGGCCAATACGCCCGATTCGAGAACTGGAACGACGTCGACATTATGTATGACCAAAGCTCGTCAGAGTCAGCACTCAACACCGACCTGGCCAACGATGACCCCCTCGGCACCACCGCCAATCCGCTTCAGGGAGGCACAGCCGACCTTTCCGGATCCGACTCCGCACCGTTCTGAAAGATTTAAGATTAGAGAGAAAATATTAAGGTGGTTTGGTTGATTTTGGTGCTTATACCGCTTTCAGACGGAATTCGCCGGGTGTCATTCCGACAATCTTCTTGAATGAGCGGCTTAGATGATGTGGGTAGTTGAAGCCGAGGTCGTAGGCTATCTCGCTGATGGTCTTGTCGGTTTCGGTAAGCTGTTCCTTGACTTTCGACATCACTGCAAGCTGGATGTGCTCCGAGGCTGTTTTGCCTGTTTCCTTTTTTATCAGGTCGCCGAAATAATTTGGCGAAAGGCAGACTTTGTCGGCGCAATACTGCACCGTGGGCAGTCCGACTTCCTGATTGATGGAGGAGCCACAGCCTCATATTTTTATGGCCCATTGAACCCGGATACAATTTGCTTTCATCGTAAATAATTACTAACTTTGCATCCGAATTACGGAAAGATAGTTTTGTAATCCTCATCGGAGGGCAAAGATATTGCCGGATAAGATGACTGGGTAAAACCTTCATCTTGTCCGGTTTTTTGTTTGTTTCTGAAACTGATTAGATACATGAAAAGAGAACGTAATCTGCAACGCGACAGCATAGACTTTGGCAAGGAAAAGATTTCTCGCCTGTTTCGCCAGCTCTTTTTTCCGACACTGGTCGGAATGATTTTCAATGCACTGCTCACACTCATCGATGGCGTGTTTGTAGGCCAGGGTGTTGGCAGCGATGGCATTGCCGCCGTCAACATTATTGCTCCGGTGTATATGATTGTCACAGGCATTGGACTTATGCTGGGAATCGGATCGTCAGTGGTGGCGAGCATCCAATTATCCAAGAATAACAATAAGGCGGCCAACATTATAATGACGCAGGCATTCAGCGTAGGTTCGCTGTTAGTCGGGCTGTTCGCATTGTTCGGAATGTTGTTTCCCGCGCACATAGCAAGATTCTTGGGGAGTAGCGACCAACTGATGCCTCACGCCATAGACTACCTGTTCTGGCTTCTGCCCGGCACCATATTCCTGCTCTTCGAGTGCATAGGCATGATGCTTATTCGCCTTGACGGTTCTCCAAAATATGCCATGATGTGCAATGTAGTGGCTGCGGTTGTCAACATTGGTCTTGATTATCTTTTCATCTTCCCGCTGGGCATGGGAGTTAAAGGCGCGGCGATTGCCACGACTTTGGCCATGGGAGCCGGAGGCATTATGGCATTGGCATATTTTCTATCGTGTTCAACGACGCTGGAATTCTATCGGATTAAGCTAACGGTGACAAGCCTATTGCTTACTTGCCGCAATCTCGGCTATATGGCAAAAATCGGCTTCGCAGCTTTCCTCACAGAGATAGCGATTTCGGTGACTATGTTTACCGGCAACTATGTGTTTATGGATTATCTCGGAGAGGCGGGCGTTGCGGCATTCAGCATTGCCTGCTACTTATTCCCGGTATTATTCTCTCTAAGCAATGCCATTGCCCAATCAGCACAACCGATCATCAGCTATAATTACGGACTCGGATGCACATCAAGAGTGTCGAAGGCACTTCGAGTGTCGCTCTATGCAGCAATTGTCTGCGGCTGTCTTGCAACCGCGCTCGTAGCCGGTGGGGCACGGTATATATGTATGCTGTTTCTGTCGCCAGAAGTGGAAGCATTCAGAATCGCCGTTGCCGGATTGCCGAAATTCGCATATTGCGGCATATTCTTCGCCATCAATATTGCATTCATCGGTTACTATCAGAGTCTGGAAAAAGCATATCGCGCAGCGATATTTACAATGTTGCGCGGCATAATACTCATAGTTCCGATGTTTTTGTGTCTTCCGCAAGCCCTCGGAATCTCCGGCCTGTGGTATGCTGTGCCGGCGGCAGAACTGATCACATCAATAATCATTGCCGTTGACTATATGATTTCCAGACAAAGGATTATCAGACAATGACAAAGAATAAAGGCGGCTGCACCGATTGAAGTGCAGCCTCCGATGGCATATCACGTTAATCTTTACTCTTCAATAGAGAGTTTTGCCTCGCCGCTCACTGTGATGGTTGAACCGGGCTTGGCAGTGCCGCTCAGAATCATCTCGGCCAACGGGTCTTCAAGATACTTCTGTATGGCGCGCTTGAGCGGGCGGGCGCCAAATTGCACATCGTATCCCTTTTCGGCGATGTAGTCTTTTGGCCTCATCGGTAATGTTGAGGGTGATGCCCTGCTCGGCGCAGCGTTTATAGAACCCTTTGAGTTCAACGTCGATGATGCGGAAGATTGCCTCTTTCGAAAGAGAATCAAACATCACGATGTCATCAATACGGTTAAGGAACTCAGGCGCAAATGCCTTGTTGAGCGCTTTGGTCAGCACCCCGTGGCCATAATCTCGGTCTGCCTCACGGGTGTTGAAGCCAACTCCGGCACCAAAGTCCTTGAGCTGACGTGTACCGATATTGGTGGTCATGATGATTATGGTGTTCTTGAAGTCGATGCGGCGGCCGAGCGAGTCGGTGAGGCGTCCTTCGTCCATAACCTGCAGCAGAAGGTTGAACACATCGGGGTGAGCTTTCTCGATTTCATCGAGAAGCACCACGGAGTAAGGGTGGCGGCGCACTTTTTCGGTGAGCTGTCCGCCCTCTTCGTAGCCAACATATCCCGGAGGCGCACCGACGAGGCGGCTCACGGTGAATTTCTCCATATATTCGCTCATATCGATGCGAATCAACGTGTCGGACGAGTCAAAGAGATATTCGGCGAGTTTCTTGGCCAGGTGGGTCTTGCCTACGCCTGTCGGGCCGAGAAACATGAAGGTGCCGATGGGCTTGTTGGGGTCTTTGAGGCCCACGCGGTTGCGCTGGATGGCCTTGACTATCTTGTCGATGGCTGCATCCTGTCCGATGATTTCCTGCCGCAGCGTCGGGGCCATCTCAACCAGCCGCATACCTTCGGCAGTGGCTATGCGCTGCACGGGCACGCCGGTCATCATAGCCACAACCTCGGCCACCTTGTCGGCATCGACGGGTTCGCGACGTGAAGCCATGTCCTGCTCCCATTGCCGGCGCGCATCTTCGAGCTGCTTGCGCAGGCGCTGACCTTCGTCGCGGTGACTTGCGGCCTGCTCATAGTTCTGGGCTTTCACGGCTGCGAGTTTCAGCTCCTCGGCCTGACGCACCTGCTCCTCAAGAGCCTCGATTTCCGGGGGCACGGAGATATTGCCGATGTGCACGCGCGAGCCGGCCTCGTCCATGGCGTCGATAGCCTTGTCGGGGAATGTGCGGTCAGAAATATAGCGCTCGGTTAGTTTCACGCAGGCATCAAGGGCCTCAGGGGTGTAATACACGTTATGATGTTGCTCATACTGCGCCTTGATATTGTCGAGAATCACACGGGTCTGCTCGGCCGTGGTGGGTTCAACCATCACCTTCTGGAAACGGCGCTCCAAGGCTCCGTCTTTTTCAATCGAGGTGCGGTATTCATCGAGCGTGGTTGCGCCGATGCACTGAATTTCGCCTCGGGCCAGCGCGGGCTTCAGCATATTCGCGGCATCCATATTCCCGGCGGCGTTACCGGCGCCGACAATAGTGTGGAGCTCATCTATAAACAGAATCACATCGCGGTTTTTGCTCAGTTCGGTCAGTATGGCCTTGACACGCTCCTCGAACTGACCGCGGTATTTTGTTCCGGCAACGAGCGACGCCATATCGAGGGCAATGACGCGCTTGTCAAACAACACGCGCGACACTTTGCGCTCAACTATCCGCAGCGCCAGCCCCTCGACAATGGCCGATTTGCCCACACCGGGCTCACCTATAAGCACAGGGTTGTTCTTTTTGCGTCGGCTCAGAATCTGAGCCACACGCTCAATCTCGGTTTCGCGCCCGATCACGGGGTCGAGTTTACCCTCTGAGGCCGCGCGGGTCATATCAATGCCGAACTTGTCGAGCATCGGAGTGTCATTGCCTTTCTTGGCTGCCGACGGGGCTGCGTGGGCATCGTTTGGGCGCGATGGAGCCCCGCCATTGGGCAGGTCGGGTGTGGGTGAATCATCATCGTCGTCATCGCTGTCATATCCGAGCTGAGGTTCGGGAGATATGTCGCCACTGCCGGCATTGGCCCGGCGAATCAGTTCGTCGTAGGTGATACCCGACTGCTGCAGTTCGGTCATGAACTGCATGATGCCCACCTCGGAGTTATGAAACATTGCCAGCAGCAGATGAATCGGCTCAACCACGCTGCGGCGCATCATTCGCGCTTCAAGCGCCGACAACTTCACCAATCGCTCGGTAAGCGGCAGGGCCACGGGGTCGCCATCGGCCTCGCCATCGGCAACAAAATTATCTGTTATAAATCTATCAACGAAACCTGAGGCAAAGCCTTCGGTCCCGGCCACGGCATCAATCGCGGCGGCACACGAGCCGTCGGGCGACTTGATCAGCGCGGCAAAAAGATGTGCGGGCGTGATTTTGGCGCTATGGCATTGCACAGCCAAATTCATTGACTCTTGCAAAATCTTGCTGAGTTCTTCAGTAAGTCGTATTTCCATAGTTAATATTCAAAAGGATTGGTTAGGAGTTAGAGGAATCAGTGGCGTAGGCCGCGCAGAAAGTCGGCCGCTGCCATACGTTTTTTGCCGGCAGGCTGCAGCTCGAGTATCTCAAGGGCACCATCGGCAAAGTTCATTAACAATCGGTCAGAGCCGGATTCGGGGCAATCGGCCTGGCGAGCTGCAAACACCTTTATAACCTGGCCCGGTACGAGGCGGTCAGTCCAGGCTCCGGGATAAGGCGAGAGGCCGCGGATATGGTTGCGCGCCTGTTCGGCGGTCATATCCTGCCGGAGTTCGCAGTCATCTTTAAAGATTTTCGGTGCCGGGGTTGCCTCGCAGTCCTGCTGCGGCATTGGCTTTGCCCGGCCGGACTCGATATCGGCAAGGGTTTCAACCGTTACACGCGCGCCGAGGTGCATCAGCCGGTCGTGAACCGAGCCGACGTTTTCGTCGGGGGCAATATCAATGGCTTCCTGACGGAGAATGTCGCCGGTGTCGATTTCATGCTTGAGCAGGAATGTGGTCACTCCGGTTTGCGAGTCGCCATTCATAACGGCGCGGTTAATTGGCGCGGCACCGCGATAGCGCGGCAGCAGCGACGCATGCAGGTTGAATGTGCCCCGGGGAGGCATATCCCAGACCTCGCGCGGAAGCATTCTGAAGGCGATGACCACAAACATCTCGGCGTTGATTTCGCGCAGACGTTCCAGAAAATCCGGGTCGCGCAGGCGCTCGGGCTGAAGCACTTCGATTCCGTGGTCGAGGGCATATTGCTTCACGGCCGAGGGGAGAAGCTTGTGGCCGCGCCCGGCCGGTTTATCGGTAGCCGTGACCACGGCCGCGACCTCGTGGCCGGCCTTTATGATTGCGTCAAGACTTTCGACGGCAAATTCTGGAGTTCCGAGAAAAACTATCTTCATTGTTGAGTTTCGTTTTTAGTTGCAAGTTGCTCCATAGCGCTCCAAAGGGTATCGCCCTCGGGCACGGGAGCGGTCAATGATATGAGTTTGCCGCTGACGGGATGCACAAATTCGATTTTGCGCGCCATCAGCGAGATGCTTCCATCAGGATTGCTCCGCTTGTCGCCATATTTCAGGTCGCCCTTCACGGGGCAACCGATAGCGGCAAGCTGCACGCGAATCTGATGTTTACGTCCGGTTTCGAGCTTCACCTCAAGCAGGTTATAGCGGTCGCTGCGGGCAATGAGGCGGTAACTCAGCCGAGACTCCTTGGCTCCGGGGCGGGGCGCCGCGTGGGCGGTGCTCTTGTTGGTGCTCTCAACCGTGGTAATCCAATGCGTCAACCTTGCCTGCGGTTCCTGTGGAGTATTGCGGGTAATGGCCCAATAGGTCTTGCTCACTCCGCCTGTGCGGAACATCTCACACATTCTGCTCAATGCCTTTGATGTCTTGGCAAACACCACAATCCCCGCCACAGGCCTGTCGAGACGGTGCACCAAACCGCAAAACACATTGCCCGGCTTGGCATATTTCTCTTTAATATAACCGCGCACTGTTTCAAGCAGAGGAACATCGCCGGTTTTATCGCCCTGCACAATCTCGCCGGCGGCTTTATTGACCACAATCAAATGGTTGTCTTCATAGATTACTTGCATAACTAACGCAAATTTACGAAAAATATGTCACAAAAACTACCGATTAACATTTTTAAGATATTTTAACTGCGTAGATTCGTAACTAATCATTACCTTTGTGGGCAAAATTTCCAAAGATAAGGCATCATAACATACCTTTCAGCACGATGTCTTAACAATAATTTAGTTAAAAAACGATTGCAGATGTTTAAACTGCGAAAACACATACTGACCGTTGCCATTGCTTTGGCGGCGGCATCGCCGGTAAACAGTCGAGAAACCGCCATAAAAACAAACCTGCTGTATGACGCTACAGCAACTGTCAATCTCGGCATCGAACAAGCCATAGCACCGAAATGGAGCCTTGACCTGAGCGCGAATCTCAACGCGTGGAATATGAACCACGGAGCCAGATGGAAACACTGGCTCGTGCAGCCTGAGGCGCGCTATTGGTTCTGTCAGGCTTTAGACGGACACTTCCTTGCTTTCCACTTCGTGGGCGGACAATATAACATAGGCCACTGGACCGACGGCGGCCTTTGGGGCATCAAGTCATCCAAATTAGCCGAAAACCGCTATCAGGGCTGGTTTGTCGGAGCCGGCGTGGGCTACGGCTACGCCTGGGCTCTGAGCAAGCATTGGAACCTTGAGGCAGAAATTGCCGTGGGCTACGCCTATTCGCGCTACGACACATTTGAATGCGAGAACTGCGGACGCAAAACCGATGCCGACAAAACCCGCCACTACGTAGGCCCGACCAAGGCGGCCATATCACTCGTTTATCTGTTTTAAACAAATCCTTTCATCCAACAATGAACGCCAAATCGAGCCTTTCGGCCCTAATCATATTAGCAGGCGCAACGCAAGCCGCCGCCTATAACGCACCGCTCACCGCGTCTGAGTTGACTGTGGCGCGAGGCACTATGAATGTTGCGCTGCAGCTCGACCTTGCCTCGCTCAACGTCAAATCAAATCAACAGGCAATCGTCACTCCCTTCATCATCACCGCCAAGGGCGACTCAATTGCTCTTGACCCCGTGGCAGTTTATGGCCGCAAGCAGATGATTCACTCCCAACGTCTGCGCCAAACGCTGCCGGCCGCAACGGTCAAGGCAAGTGATGCTGCCGGTATGGCCTACACCCAGACACTCCCCTACTCTGCCGCGCTCAACGGCGCACGTGTGGCCGTGAAAGTGCAGACTTTTGGCTGCGCCGACTGCCTGAAGTCAACCCGATGGGTCGACGGCGGCGATTGGCATATGCCCGAGCTTAACCCCGCCGATGCCGTGGTGTATCAGGTGCCGCAGGCCACTGCCATTAAAGAAACCGCCATTTCAGGCAAGGCCTATGTTGAATTTCCGGTCAATAAAACCACGCTGCTCACCGACTTCCGCACCAACGCGACCGAACTGGCCAAAATCACGGCCACAATCGACTCGGTGAAGTCAGACCCCGACATAACAGTGACCTCGATCTCCATCAAGGGTTACGCATCGCCCGAAGGCTCATATGCCAACAACACCCGCCTGGCCAAAGGGCGAACCGAGGCGCTGAAAACGTGGGTAATGAATCTCTATTCATTTCCCGCCGGATTCATAACAACCGATTTTGAGCCTGAAGACTGGCAAGGTCTGCGCGAGGCTGTGGTGGCCGACACTTCACTGCCCGACCGCGAAGGCCTGCTCGGGATAATCAACAACAGCTCGCTCGACCCCGACACGCGCGATTTAACCCTTCGCACGCAATATCCCGAGGCATACTCGCGTTTATTAAATGAAATTTACCCCGCGTTGCGCCATAGCGACTACAGTGTGAACTATACCATACGCTCTTTCTCATCGCCGGCCGAAATTCTCGAAGTGATGAAGAGCAACCCCGCCAAACTCAGCGCCGACGAATTTTTTGTGGCAGCACAGAGCCTCGACCCGGAAAGTGAGATGTTTAAAAAGGTTATCCTCACTGCCGCCGAAACACACCCCGCCAACGAAGCCGCCAACCTCAATGCCGCCTCAGTGGCCCTGAAAGCCGGCAACCTTGATGACGCCGAGCGCTACCTGAGCCGCGCCGGATTCTCGGCCGAAGCGGTTTATTCGCGAGGTTTACTGGCCCTTGAACGCAAGGACTACGGCACTGCCGAGATGATGCTCAACCAAGCAGCAAAACAGGGATTTGAACCCGCAGCCGCCCTGCTGCCTAAAGTTATAGAATTAAAACAAATAAATCAATAATTATTCACCCCAAGTTAACTTCATTATCATGAAAAAACTTCATCTTTTAGCAGCTGCAGCCATGGTGTGTGCCATGACCGCATGCTCGCAAGAGGAGCCTATCGGACCTGAAGAAAATGGCCCCGGCTCCGAAACAGTTATGGACACCGAAGGCAAATATATGGCCATCTCGATATCCAACGCCGCCGCTAGCCGCGCCGCAAGTGACTTTGCATTCATTGACGGCGAGGACTATGAAAATTATATCGATGCCGATAAAATTCGTTTCTATTTCTTCGACAACGATGGCAATCCCTTTATGATGACCGGCAAAAACATCAATGGCGAAGAAATTCAGACCAATATGATTAAGCCGATGAACATCACCGCCAACAATGTCAACAACTCACCTGCAAGCGTGGCCAACGCAGTGCTCGTGCTCGGCAAGGCCGCAGGTCAAGGCTATGAAGGCACAATGCCCTCACGCATTGTTTGCGTGGCCAACGCCAGCGAAGATATGCTCAAGAAATATTCTAATGTGACCCTATCAGAACTCGAGAAAGTGATGCACGATGCCGTTACACCCGGCAATGCCGGCACTTTTGTAATGACCAGCTCGGCTTACTGGAATGGCAGCAAAAAGGTGTTCTGGTCTGAAATCAAGGGCGAGAATATTGCATCAACCACTGATGGCGCAACTGCCAACCCCGTGCAAATCTACATAGAGCGCCTCGCTGCCCGAGTTGATGTAACCAGTATGCCCGAAAACGGCAAAGTGCAAGATGCCAATGGCAATGTACTGGTAATTGACTATATGGACTGGCAAGGTAACAAGCTCGTGAAAGTTGAGGGCAAGAGCGTGATTGCCGTGCCCACCGGCTGGGGCATCAACACTGCCGCCAAAAAATCCTACGGCATCAAAAACGTGGCCAACTTCAACGCTGACCCCGACGCCACCCACTACTTTACCAATCTGTCTGACTGGACCGTAGGAGTGCGCAGCTTCTGGTCGCAAACCACTGCTACCGACTATACCGCCGAGGCAATCAAACCCGAAAGATTCATTCCCGCTAACCTCACCTTCGAAGCAGGCGACTCGAAATACATATTCGGCAACACGGCTGACCCGTTCCTGCAAGGCGTAAAAAACAAGGGTATCGACAGCTTCCGCGGCAAGAAAAACTTTGCCCGCACATATGCCACCAAAGTGCTTGTAGGTGTGAAGTTATATGTGGTAGACAAAGATGCGACTACCTATGACGAAGAAACAGATGCCATCAATCTTATGTATTGGGGTGGCGTATACTACACTCCCGAAGCTTTGGCTCACTCGATGGCCGATTGGGAACAAACCGATATGAAAGTTGTTTGCGTGCGTGGCAATGGCAACGGCGACAAAAACAAGAGCGACAAGCAGCATCACTTCAATGTTAACTTCTATAAAGTTGCCGCCGGCAGTGAATATGACAGTAAATATGGTTGGGGTGACGTCGTGCCTTATTCTGAAACGCAGACCCCCGAGCAAAACTCCATCTCCAAGGAGCCTGCCCTATATTGGAACGGTATGGGTTACTATATCCTCAACATCTCCAATAATATGTTTGCCACCAACAAAGACAACGCGGAGATGTATGGCGTGATGCGCAACACTGTTTACCAATACAAGCTTACCCACTTCACCGGCCTCGGCACTCCCGTAACTGACCCCGATGCCGAAACCGACGTTGAGAACCCCGCCTCGGGCGAAACCTTCGTGGCCGCACAGCTCAATGTGCTGACCTGGCGCGTGGTTTCACACGAAGTAGGTCTGGAATAAACCACTTAACACCTGAACCCTCAGATAATGCGCGGCGCCACCGCGCGCCGCGCATTATCTCTCCTCTTTCTTTCGCCAATAAATGAACCGAATCACTCACATACTCGCCTCTGCCGCCGCAATCGTGGCCACGACATTCGTCTTGCAGTCGTGCAGCCTCATCAACGACGACAGTGACTGCGTGGATTCAGCCAACTGGTTTGAATTCGCCTACACCAGGAATCTGAAGTTTGCCGACGCGTTTGACCACGAGGTCAAATCAGTGACTCTGCTGGCATTCGACTCAGCCACAGGCCTGCTCGAATATGCAGAAAAAGCCAACCGCGGGCAAATGAACGGCAACAGCCTTGACGTACGTATGCGTCCCGGCAAATATGACATTCTCGTCTGGGCCGGCGACTATGACCGACACTATACCATACCGTCTGCCACTGTGGGCAAGAGCCGCATTGAGGATTTCGAATGTATTGTCAATGCAAACTCAGGCAGCTGCAAGGAGCCGCTTGAACACCTGTTTCACACCCTTGAGAGGAATGTGGAGCTGAACTATGCCTCACCCTCAAACCCGGGTCATCATAAATTTGACCTCACCAAAAACACCAACTCCATACGCGTGATGCTTCACCAGCAACACGATGACGGCGAATCCGCCAAACCGATTTCTGAAAATGATTTTGATTTTGAAATCACCGACCGCAACGGTCATCTTACTCACGAAAATCTGATTCACCCCACCTCTGATAAATCCGAGCTCTCTTATAAGCCATGGATAATCACCAAGGGTGAAACCGAATATAACCCCAACCTCAAAACTCCGTCACGCGCAGGCGTTATCAACGTGATTGTGGCAGAATTTACTATTAACCGTCTTTTTGCCGACAATCAGACAATGCTCAACGTGACACGCAAATCCGACGGCAAACTCCTGTTTTCGTTCCCTCTGATTGATTATGCCCTGATGGTTCAGAGCGAGAATCACAGAAATATGGACACCCAGGAGTATCTTGACCGCCAGGATGACTATGCGCTGACTTTCATTCTCGACAAGAACCAGAATTGGCTTTCCGTTTCCATCAATATCAACGGCTGGCGACTGGTTCGATTCAACGAATCTCTCTCTTAAAGTACTGAAACCTTAAAAATGTCATCAATCTTCTCGACATACTCACTGATAAAACTGACGCTGCGCCGGGCTGTGATGCTCGCCGCATTGCTGCCGGTTTTGGCGGGCTGCAGCGATGCCGACACGTCGATGACCGATGACCCCCTGCCTCCTACTCCCGAGGTTGACCTGGAAAGCACCTATCTCACAATGTTGATTTCAACGCGTCAAAGCGGGCCAGGCTCGCGTGCCGACAATGCTCTCAGCTGGGGCGATGACTACACCGGCGAGCAAGGCAACGACCTTGAAAACTACATTAACCCCGACCGCGTTAGCGTGGCCCTGTTCAAAGCCGACGGCACCCCGCTGGGTCAGGTCAATTCAAACCCGACCAACAGATTGGTACGCATCAAGCCGTATCCGGGCACTCCGGGTCTATATCAGGTCGTGTTTAACGTTACCGACATCGACATAACACGCGGCAATGACTATATCGCAGCCGTTGTTGTCAACTCAGACCAGGCCGCTACTGCCGGTCAGATTGACAACGCATACTTTAATGAAAGCACTCTCACTTCCGGCAATCCCGATGGCATTGGCTCAGACTATTACTCACACGGTGCAATCCCGATGTTCGGATTCCTGCGCTGGCATATGGGCTCATTTGACTTCACACCCGGCTTCCCGTCAATCGGCCACATAAGTCTGATAAGGTCGGTGGCCAAGGTTGAAGTGTGTCTGCCTGCCGACAAACCCGAGCTGGCTTTTGACCCCGAAACACCGCCATATTTCGGTATGGCAGGCCGGCATCTCAACAGCCGCGGATTCGCGGCCCCGCAAAAACGACGCTGGATTGGCAAAAACAACACCAAGGAGCTGACCTTCGGCGAGTCGTTCAACGAAAATACCCAGCAGCGACGCGGAAGTGCCACAGCCGACATAACAATGCCCGGTGTGAGTGCCGACGGGTTCACGCGATATATGTATCTGCCAGAGGCTTCGGCGGCATCGATGCACCCCGGCGAGGACCCCCTGCGCCTTTACGTCACCGTTACGGTCAGCAAGCCCGACCGTGATCCATACACCGTTACGGGCGTGCTCTTCCCCTCGGTTCCCTACGACGACACCACAGGCAAACCACAGCCGGGAGCTGACTACCTCAGCTGGAAACTGGTGCGCAACCACATTTATCGCTTCACCATCACCGGCGTGAGCGACGAGAACCTGCTCATTTATGAAGTTGAGCAAACTGAAGACAAAAAAATCGAAGTACCCGACTTTGAATAACAATATGACTCTCCATAAACTCAGATATATACTGCTTCTGATGCCGCTGCTGCTCATTACGGCGGCGTGTACCGACAGATTTTTCGAAGACGAAGGATCCGGGGCGCTGCCTCCGGGCACTCCGGTTGAGATTTCGCTGCGCCTGGCGGTGCCCAGGAGCTTCGATGCCGTGGTGTCGCGCGCAGACCCGTCGTTTCCGATTAACCGTCAGATTTTTGACCTGTTTGTGTTTATATTTGCCGAAGACGGCACGTTGAAGTCAAAGTTCTACTTTCCGGAACTCAACCAAAACGACAAGATGCCGTGTGACCCCGCAATGAGCTCCAACGGGTCGGCATTGCTTGAACACACCTCAAACGATGGCGGCACAATCAAGTTTGTGCACACCCTGTCGGGCCCGTCACGCATCGTGGCTATGGCCAATATCAGCGTGAAAGGCTCAAGCATAATTCTCGACGACCTGGCTCAAATCACCAATTTCAGTGAAATTGATGAATTCATGGTCAGCACCATCAACCCCACCACGGGTTATCCCGACATAGATTCAGACCTCACGGTGATGTCGGGATATTACACCGCCGAGGGCGTTACCGATGGTCTGGTCGACATTTCAAACAAGTCGCTCGACGGACGCATAATATTAACTCCCCTGCAGGCCAAAGTGCAGTTTATTGTTGACGGCAACGGCAGCAAAGGTGGTAAATTCGAACTGAAAAGCTGGCAGGTATATAACCTGCCCGGTCAGACTCCGCTGCTCGAAACCAATGCCGTGCGCCCCATCGACCCGCGCACTTCGCGGCTGTTCACCTCAATTTCAGCCTACACCGACACGGCCCATATGGGAGGCACTGCGCCAACCTCCAATTGCTATAACTTTGCCTTCTTCCCGGCCGACAATCACCCTATGGCACCACGAAATTTCATCGGCACATATGGCGAGCGCGCCGCCTGGGACAGCGAGGGTATGACCTCAGCCACCCCTCAGGGCGACAAGCAATTTCTCAACGCTCCGGCAACGGCAACATACGTTGTGATGCGCGGCCGCTTTACCGGGAACACCGTCATTACCGAACCGGGGGCCACCGAAACGGTTGAAAAAGAGGTTGATGCCGATGTGAGTTACATTATTTTCCTTGGCCACGACTCGCAGCATAACTTCAACGACTTCGTAACCTACCGCAACGTCAACTATACCTATGTGGTTCGCGTCAGGGGAGTAAACCAGATTTCGGTTGAGGTAAACAGCGAGGAGGGCGAGGTAAGGGCCGACGTCGAGGGCAACATTTCCGTGCTTGACAAAAGCACCGAGATTCTTGACTGCCACTTTGAGCAACGCAAAGTTGACATTACGCGCCAACAGGTCATAGATGCCATTGATAATCATACTTTCCGAATGATTATCGATGAGCCCGTGTTTGGCATAAACCGCGCAAACTACCGCTATTTTCGCATTGATGAACATGGTGAATACGTGACCAATGAAGATGGCACGCTGCAGGTTTATGAAGACACTGAATCGCAAGAAGCATTCAAACATATGCAATGGGTTCAATTCTATCGCCATAACGACGCCGACGAGAAAACCCGCACCTACATTCCGTTCACGCAAGCCAAAAGCTCAAACAGATTGATGAACGTGCGCGAATTTATGGCTGACCTTGTTGACTTTGCCTATAACGATAATGGCGAGGAAACTGCCCGCTATACGCTCTATTTCGATGAATATCTCTACCTTGACGAAAACGGCAATCAAATCCACACCGGCAGGGGTGAGACCGTGAACTGGAACCGGCTGGTCAGCAACACCGGCTCGCGTACATTCACAATGATGGGTTCCACGCGCTTTTCGGCCGACTACAACAGTTCATACTCCACTGCCGGCACCGCGTTTCAGCAGCGTATGATTCAGACCATCTACCGCCAGGGAGCAGTTGACCGCGCCTGGGGAACCGAGTGCATCGAGGAGAAAATATTTGCCGAAGACCCTGACGGAGCCAATGGCGTAGGCCTCGTTTACTCGCGCTATAACACCGCATCCGACGGCGGCAGCATCTATGGCCGGCGTAACGGCTGGCGTGCATTTGCCGGAGCAAACAACGATGAAAGCCGACGCCGCATAAGCTACCTGATCGACGACCAGACCGGATATCTGCATTTTTCCGACAGCCAATGCCGCTATCTCGAATGTATGTCGCGCAACCGCGACCTCAACGGCAACGGTGTGATCGATGCCGACGAATACCGATGGTACGTACCCTCGATTGAACAACTCCAGCAGCTATATGTAGGGCGCGCAGGTTTGTCGGCCGATGCCATGCTGTATAATCCCGACATCGAAAGCAAATACTTCTTCACCCATAACGGACACCTCACCTACCCGCTTAAACACTACATATCGTCGAGCAAAAAGCGACTGTGGTCGGAAGAAGGTTGCTCCGACAGCCAGACAAAGTTCAACAACAACGATTTGGGAATGCGACAGCCGGTGCTTTATCTGCGCTGCGTGCGCGACCTCGGCACCGATGCCGCGCGCAACAGCAACATCCCGGCCTCGATCGAGAATTATCCCGAGGCTTGTTTCCAACCCATTTATGAAATAATTGAAGCTGAACATCAGGAAGGTGCTCCCCGCGACCATGTGCTCTGCCGCATCAGATTGTCGGCGCTTAATGATGGAGCCGTGCGCACCGTAGCCGAGCTGCGCGAGCGTCCGGGCGTGGTCACCACCTTTTCTGACGGCAATAAGCCGTTTATCGACTTTGAGGTGGCCGACACCTTGCTGTCGGGGGTTAACGCGGTATCGCAAATCCAGAATGCCGAAGCATCCCCCCAACGCGCCAACCGATGCCAGGAACTTGGCCAAGGCTGGCGAATGCCCACGATTACTGAAATGCTGGTAATGAGCTGGGCAGGTAAGGTAAATGCCGGCAACAACATCGTGGTTTCACGGTCGCGATCGTATTATAACCACGCCGGCACTTACCAGGGAGACTTCAACAAACTGCCGGGCGCACTTCATATGTTCAAATCCGACAAGATGTTTTTGCAGGACAATGAAGGCAGCGCCCAACTGCGCTGCGTGCGCGACTACATAGCACCATCAAACGACCCCACGCCCGACACCAATGACGAAATCCGCATCAATTCTCGCAAGCATGGCCATAAGCCTGCTGCTCGCAAGTTGCGCCGCTAAGCCGCAGACGTCAGATTCTGACTCACGCGCAACCGAAAGCTACCCGCTGCCTGCCGTGGCAAAATCGATTACCCTACCCGAGCAACGGGCCTCGGCAGCGGCGGCTGCGTTTTGGGACAACGCCGTGTTTGCCCCGGGCGATGAAGTCAGCGCCGGGCTTGAACAAGCCTTGTCGAATTTTTTTGCCATTGCCGTCATTGCCGACGATGACCAATCGGTCAGGAGCGGCATTGCCACGCTGCTGCGCAAGGGGGGCATTGACCGGATCATGCCCGTGGCCGAGCGCTACCTGTATGAGCCGAATTCGCCCCTGCGGAATGAGGAGCTGTTTATCAGATTTCTTGAAGGCGCTCCGCAATGGTATCGCTCGGAAGCACTGCTTGAGCAAGCGTTGAAAAACCGTATGGGTACCATAGCTGCCGATTTCACTTTTGTCGACACCAACGGCACACGCAGTAGTTTGAGCGAATTTGTGACGCGCAACGGCAAGACGTTGGTATACTTTTTCGACTCGGAATGTGAGATATGCAAGGAATTGATTCCATATGCCAACGATGCCGCCGGCTCGATGGCAGTTTTGGCCATATGCCCTGACCGGAATGCCTCGCAATTTGACGCTACAGCAAAGCTGTTTCCGGCCAACTGGACCGTGGGGCGCGATCTCGGAACCATTGACCGTGACGAGCGCTACATTTTTCCGGCACTCCCTTCGGCCTATGTTATCGGCCCGGATATGACGGTTATATGCAAGGACCTTCAGCTATAAATTTTTTAGGTTAAATAATCCTTTTTTTAATCAAATTTGTTAGTTTGGTAGTTAGATTCTCATTTTTTTTGTAATTTTGCAAATTAAAACAACTACCTATGCACTTGCGTCAATATCTGTCAGCTCTCATAGTTGCCTGTGCGCTCCCCTTGTGGGGTGCCGACAAGGTCATACCTGCGAGTTACTACGCACCCATTGACGGGAAGGCCGAATCGGCCCTGAAAACCGCGGTTCACAATGTGATTTACCCCCATACGGAAATCAGTTCGTATCAAGCGCTGCCCTCTTACTTTCAGCGCACCGACGTTTATCCTCAGAGTTCAAGATGGTGGGATATGTATAGCGACATTCCCCTCTATGCCCCGAGTTTCCGCGGGTTGAACCGCGAACACTCATTCCCCAAAAGTTGGTGGGGAGGAGCAACCGATGTGCCCGCATATATCGACCTCAACCATCTCTATCCCTCCGAAGCCGCCGCGAATATGGCAAAAAGCAACTATCCGCTCGGCGAAGTCGACCCGACCAAACCCGCAACGTTTGACAACGGCATCACCACCGTGGGCATTCCCGTTACCGGCCAGGGTGGAAACGCGAAACTGGTGTTTGAGCCCGATGATGAATACAAAGGTGATTTTGCCCGCACATATTTCTATATGGCCACGTGCTATCAGGATATGCGCTGGAAATACACATATATGGTCGACAATAACGTCTACCCCACCCTCAATGGCTGGAGCCGCGAACTGCTGCTGAAATGGAACGAGCTCGACCCCGTGAGCCAAAAGGAAATTGACCGCAACGAAACGGTATATGCCATTCAAAACAACCGCAATCCGTTTATTGACTTTCCAGAGCTGGCAGAGTATATATGGGGCAACCGCAAAGGCGAGCCTTTCATTCTGAAAGACCACATCAGCGGCGAGATTTCGTCAGGAAAACCGGACCTTATCAACCCCACCCAGGGCAGTTATCTTGAGTTTGGCGAGGTTGCCGAAGGACATACTGCCAAGGCCAAACTTCAGATTCACGGCGAAAACCTGACCGCAGGTACCAAATTGCGCCTGCGCATATATAATGACAGTGAATCAAACGGAGCCGACCAGTTCAACATCGATGGCTCTAATATTGCAACCGTAACGGCCGAAGCGGCGAATTCAGCCTCGGGAGTGTGGGTAACGATTGAATATGCTCCCAAGCAGATTGGACAGCACAACACCCGCCTGGTAATTTCAGGGGCGGGCTATCAGGGCAGCCTCGGCATCGGTCTGAGGGGCGAATGTCTGCCCGTGCCGGTGCTCACGGCTCCGACCGCCACTGCAGCCACCGACGTGACATCAACAACCTATACGGCCAACTGGATTCCTGTCGAAGGCGAAACCGTTGACTATTGGGTGGTGAACCGCACACGCTATGACGGCGGCTCGGCATCGACCGAACAACTTGTGGCCGAAGACCCGATGCTTAAAATCGATGACTTCTGCGGAGCTGAAAGCTACACGGTGCAAAGCGTGAGACTGGGCATCTATTCACCCGAAAGCAATGCAATCGCAGTGGGCAATGCCGGCATCACCACAGTAAATGCCGACAATGCCATGATGGGATTCATTGCAACCGAGGGCGGCGTCATAGCAACCTGCCCCTATGCCCTCACGTCGGTCTACGTACTGACACCGTCGGGGCGCGTCTACACCCGCATCGACAGGGTTGAGAACAACGACTTAATTGAACTGCCTGACGGCGTTTACATAATCACCGCCCGCGAAGTAGCCACCCCTGTCAAAGTGATGGTCAGAAGCGAGTAATCAGACCTAAGATTTATGATCAAAAAACACAGCAAAGTATCATTCCTAATGTTTATAGCCGCGGCACTCGGTGCTCAGGCGGCCGAAATATCAAACCTCAAGGCCGGAACTCTGTCGGAGGCGGGCATCGCCTCCGACGAGACCGTGCTCAAAGTCAGCGGCACCATAAACGCCGCCGACTTCGCATACATAATTGACAATCTCTATAAGCTGCAGACCCTCGACCTTTCGCAGGCATCAATCTCTGCATATTCAGGAGCCGGGCTGCCATACACGGGGGTGACAAAATCGGCCGCCGACGTGCTGCCAAACTATGCGCTGACAGGCCTGTCACACCTTTCGACCCTGAAGTTGCCCGCCCGACTGACGGCCATAGGCAATGGCGCGCTGAGCGGCACCGGCATAACCGAGCTGATCATACCCGCCGGAGTAACAACAATCGGCGATTATGCCGCCATGCGCTGCAATGAACTCACAACGCTGACCATTCCGGAAAGTGTCAGCTCGATCGGCACACGCGCGTTTGCCAATTGTCCGAAGCTTGCAACCGTGACAGTTGCCGGCACGGTGGAGCAGCTGCCGGATGGTGTGTTTGAGGCGTGTGGAGGAATAAAGTCACTCAACCTCGAGAAGTTGGCAAATTGCACTGAGATTGGTCAATGGGCTCTGGCTGAATGTAACGGCATTACCGCGCTGGTACTCCCGCCGAATTCCGAGGCTATGGAACAAGGCGCCTTATATGGCACCGCTTCGATCAGCGCCATTGAACTTCCCGCCAACATTGATTACCTTGGCACCAACGCTATGAGCGCCATGACGGCCCTGAAAACCATTGATGCCACAGGCCTGAACCTGGTGCCTGCGCTCGGCGACAGCGTATGGAGCCGGACTGCCCAACCCGACATCACCCTCAACGTGCCCGCCGACCTTTATACTCAATTCAAGAATGCCTCACAGTGGAAGGAATTCCATATTCCCAACAACGCATCCATTATCCAAAGCATAGAAAGCAACGGCACGGATGCTGCATTGAAAGTCACGGTATCGGGCTCGGAATTGGCTGTTGACGGCGGAGATATGGAGCTGGGCGATGTTGCGCTGTTTGATGCCGCAGGCCGTCGGGTTGCGCACGTTGCATCGGAAGGCACCGAAGCCTCTATCAACATCGACGGGTTCGCCCACGGGGTATATCTGCTTGTGACATCAAATGCCGGAACAGCTAAAATAGCAATCTGAGATGGGAAAGAACAAACTCCGTAAATTCGCCGAGATGGAACAGTTTCCAAGGGTGCTTCAGGTACCCTTCGGCACTCTGCGCGAAAAGGGATTCGCATTGCGCGGCCACTGGCACGGCGAGTTTTTCAAAAACTCAAACCCCATTGTGCTTGAGCTCGGGTGCGGCCGTGGAGAATACACCGTCGGACTGGCCCGGGAATATCCCGACCGAAACTTCATCGGCATAGACATAAAAGGCGCACGAATGTGGGCCGGCGCAAAAGAAGCTCACCTCGCCGGAATGGACAACGTTGGCTTTCTGCGCACAAACATTGAACTGCTGGCTGAATTTTTTGCCCCGGGTGAAGTGGCCGAAATATGGATAACATTCCCCGACCCTCAGATGAAAAAATGCCGCAAACGCCTCACCGCCACCAATTTCCTGGAAATGTATGGCAAGGTTCTGATGGCCGGCGGAATCATAAATCTTAAAACAGACTCGCCATTTCTGTTTGAATACACCTCGCGGCTGGTTGACCTCAACCGGCTTCCGGTTGTGAACCGCACGTCCGACCTCTATGCCGACCCTCAGGGTGTTGACCGCATTCTAAACATCCGCACACACTACGAAAGCCAATGGCTGGCCCGCGGTATGAAAATCAAATATCTCGCCTTTAAGCTGCCTCAAGGCGTGACCCTTGAAGAGCCTGAGTCAGACGATATCGAGTTTGACTCATACCGTAGCTATGGCCGGAATTATAACACTCCCTCAAACACTGAAAATGCAACAACAGACGCTCTATCCTAACCTGATTCTCGATGCACTGAAAACGGTGCGGTATCCCGGCAACGGGAAAAACATTGTGGAACTCGATATGGTGGCAGACGATATGAGGATCGATGGCCGCAAAGTCGAATTCTCGCTCGTGTTTGACAAACCTACCGACCCATTCATAAAATCAGTGGTCAGAAGCGCTGAAACGGCAATTCTGACTTATGTGGCTCCAGATGTGGAGATCAAAGGCAACATCAGCGTGAAAACTCTTCATCAGGCCGCGCCCAAACCCACATCACCCCTGCCGGGAGTTAAAAACATAATCGGGGTAAGCTCCGGCAAAGGAGGCGTTGGCAAAAGTACCGTGGCGGCCAATCTTGCCGTGGCCCTCACACGGCTCGGATTCAAGGTCGGGCTGCTCGATGCCGATATTTTCGGCCCGTCTGCCCCAAAAATGTTTGGAGTGGAAGACGAGCAACTATATATGCGCGAGGTAGATGGCCGTGATTTTATCATTCCGGCCGAAAAATACGGAGTGAAAATCCTGTCGATCGGATTTATGGTTGACCGCAACAAGCCGGTTTTATGGCGCGGCTCAATGGCCTCCAACGCCCTCAAGCAACTCATTGCCGAGGCCGACTGGGGCGAACTCGACTATTTCCTCATTGATATGCCTCCCGGCACGAGCGACATTCACCTCACCCTGGTGCAGACTCTCGGCCATGACCGGTGTAGTTGTGGTGAGCACACCCCAGGAGGTGGCTCTTGCCGATGCCCGCAAAGGCATAGCAATGTTTCTTGACCCAAAGGTCAACGTCCCCGTTTTGGGTCTGGTAGAAAATATGGCCTGGTTCACTCCTCTGCGCCACCCTGACGAAAAATACTATCTCTTTGGCCGTGAAGGGGCCAAGAAACTTGCCGAAGAACTCAATGTGCCGCTGCTCGGGCAGATTCCTCTGGTTGAAGACATATGCCAGCATGCCGACGCAGGCTCACCCGTGGCGCTGGCCGACAGCCCTGAAGGTCTTGCATTCATACAGATGGCCGGCAATATCGCCCGCGCCGTTGAGCAACGCAACTCCACTCTGCCACCCACTCAGAAAGTAAACGTAATAAACAAATAAACAAACCATCAAACCGAATATACTATGCTCAGACTTAACGCATTCGCAAAACTCGACAACGCCGCCCGCCGTGGCGAACTGATTGCTGCAGCAACCGAACTCGTAAAACTCTCACGCGCCGAAAACGGCAATGTGGCTTACGACTTCTTTGCTTCGGAAACCAATGGCGCCAACTTTATGTTTTGCGAGACTTGGGCCGATCAGGAAGCTCTTGACCGTCACGCCGCCTCAGACCACTTTATACGTCTGGTGGCAGTTATTGAAGAAATCTGCGGCCCGCTCAAACTCGAAAAATTCCAATTCTGAGAGCCTATGAGCCGCAACGGCCATAACAGCTCCGACAAAATGTCGTGGGCACGCACCCTGATACTCATAGGGGTAGCGTGCCTGCTTGGCTACTGCCTGTATGCAAGCATGAGCAACGGCTCTAAGGCACAGCCTCAGCCTGCACCTGCCCCCTGCTCCATTCCCCCTGCCGGTCAATTGCTTGAAGTAAAATCAGCTTACCCTCAGAATTTGATTGACTATGGCTACTTTACGGTTGACTTCAACGCCGACTTACACATACCCAACTGGGTTGCCTGGGAGCTTACAGCCGGCGAAACCAGCGGCTCTGAACCGCGAGGCAAGTTCAGGCAAGACCCTTCAGTAAAAGGATGCGCAACACCCGGCGACTATACCGGCTCGGGCTACGACCGCGGACATATGGCACCCGCCGCCGATATGAAACACTCGCCGCAGGCCATGGAGTATTGCTTCACTATGACAAACATCTGCCCCCAACTCCACTCGCTCAACGGAGGCACATGGAAAAAACTTGAAGAAAAATGCCGCATATGGGCCCGGGCCGACAGTGCCATACTCATAATATGCGGCCCCATACTCACCCCGGCTCCCGATGAATTTATCGGCCCGAATATGGTAGCCGTGCCCAAACGATTCTTCAAAGCCATATGCTCGCCCTATGCCAATCCGCCACGCGCAATCGGCTTTATATTCCCCAACGGGAAAATCGAAGGCGGGCTCCAAGCCGCCGCCGTGAGCATTGACAGCATCGAAGTCGCCACAGGACTCGACCTCTTCGCCGCCCTGCCCGACTCAATCGAACAAATCATTGAAAACCAATGTCGCTTCCACCTTTGGAGCACCATCAAACCCGACTGATGCAACCCACAATCTGCGCCATATCTACCCCACCGGGAACCGGAGGCATCGCAACCGCACGCATTTCCGGCCCTGAAGCCCTCAACATTGCCAACAAAATCTGGCGAGGCAAAAACCTCAACTCAGTTCCCTCCCACACAGCCCACCTCGGCACCATAACCGACCCCGAGACCAACGAGCCCCTCGACCAGGCCGTGGCCCTCACATTCCACGCCCCCAACTCATTCACAGGCGAAAACGTTGTAGAACTGACCATCCACGGCTCACAATGGATTCAACGTGAACTCATAAACCTACTCATTCGCCAGGGCGCGCAAATGGCCGGCCCCGGCGAATTTACACGGCGCGCCGTCATGAACCAACGTCTTGACCTGGCCGAAGCCGAAGCCGTGGCCGATATGATTGCATCATCATCGCGGGCAGCCCAACGTGTGGCCCTCTCACATATGCGCGGCCACTACTCACGCAACCTCCAGACCCTCCACGACCAACTTCTCGAACTCTCTGCCCTCGTTGAACTCGAACTCGACTTCAGCGAAGAAGACGTTGAATTCGCCAACCGCGACACCCTGCTCAACCTCGCCAACCGCATTCAACAAAACGTAACAACTCTCGCCAACTCATTCGCCACCGGACAAGCCATTAAAAACGGCATTCCCGTAGCAATCGTAGGCACAACAAACGCCGGGAAATCAACCCTGCTCAACCGGCTGCTCGGCGAAGACAAAGCCATTGTCAGCGACATTCACGGCACCACCCGCGACACCATCGAAGACACCCTCGAACTCAACGGCACCCTATTCAGACTCATCGACACCGCAGGCCTCCGCCAAACCTCCGACCCCATCGAAAACCTCGGCATAGACCGCTCACTCACATCAGCCTCTAACGCTGCTATAATCCTCTGGGTCATAGACCCCACCCAACCTCACACCCTCCCTCAAGCCTGGCAACAGCTCCAGCCCGCCATCACCCCCGCCACGAAAATAATAGCCATAATAAACAAAGCCGACACCTCCGCCCCCTCACCTAAAATCCCCGATCGCGTTGATGCAACACTATCCATCTCAGCGCTAAACGACCCCGACCTCACACCCCTCATCGACACACTGACGCAAACGGCCCTCCCCCCCGAACTCAGCCCGGACCTTACCGTTACAAACGCCCGCCACTACCAAGCCCTTACCCTCGCCGCCCAATCAATAACCCGCGCCATACAAGGGCTGACCAATCACCTCCCCGGCGACCTACTTGCCCAAGACCTCCGCGAAACCGCCTCCCACCTTGCCGCCATCACCTCCCCCATCACCACCCCCGCCCTCCTCACCCACATCTTCTCCCACTTCTGCATCGGCAAATGACGTAATTGTCACAATCCGTCACAATCCGTCACAATCCATTAGTACAGCGTGCTTTACGGCACGCTTTTTTAATGCCCTTACTGACGGATTCTAACGGATTCTGACCCCTTTTTCGCCCATTTTTGTATCCCGGTTGTATCTCGCCGGTCACCCGGGGCCATATGCGTGAGCAAGAATGTGGACGATTGCACATGGGTACACGTCAATACACGCCCTTACACGCTTTTGGCTTGTAAGCCTTAGATCGTTCAGGGCTGAAAGATTATCTGCATTTGTTCATTCTCTGCTATCGTTTAATACGGACGCGACAGAGTTATATCAGAACGTGATCAGCCATGGCTACCCTATTGTGCTAACTCGTAGCATGGATAAAGCTCGCGCGTGGCTTAAGACAGCAAGCGCGAGGAACTCAACAAACAGGCATCCTTATCTCAAAAGTTTCAGCCCGCTTTAAACCGTTAGCTGTACATGTCTTGCCTCAAAGCGAAGATAACGCCGTGCATTGGTTTCTTGAGGATAAAACCGATGTGAGATCTTCAAACTATCTCGAAGAAGCAGCTACCGAAATACAAGTTCAAGGCCTTGAAGTAGATTATGCTTGTGTTTTATGGGATGCTGACATGCGATACGATAATGGCAAGTGGTCATTCTGGAAATTCAACGGTAAAACACAATGGATTCCAGAAAAGAATATTGAGACACAAAAATACATGCTCAATGCCTACCGTGTGCTCCTTACTCGAGCTCGCCAAGGCATGGTAATCTGTGTTCCGGAAGGCAACAGACGGATGACACCGGAAGGCTTCCCTGAAGATTCAACAAGACAACCTTTATTCTACGATTCTACCTATAATTATTTCAAAATTCTGGGTTTAAGGGAAATTTGAAATATAACGCTGCCAGGCCGATGATCTGCCGAAACAGCCTTAAAAGTAGCAATATAGGACTATTACTTAATATATTTGA
>JAAGKN010000309.1_pt1 | contig 69743 bp, 63 predicted proteins | sample 6206371 | NCBI WGS metagenome assembly JAAGKN01 (sample SAMN11533720, study PRJNA540317) | gut metagenome | isolation source: fecal pellets from male and female animal of same cohort | host: Peromyscus leucopus | place: USA:CA | collected 2017
CATTAATTTTTAGAAACTACTTAGGTATTTGTTTATGGTGCAAAATTACCGCCAAAGCAAACACTATAGTCTTAGTTAAACCTCCTTTAGTCTTAGTTAGTCTTAGTTGGTCAAAGGATTATGGAATTAATTCGCTAATTTTGTAACATGAAACGTTTTCGTTCAATCACAATAATCACATTGGCAGCCATTACTGTAATGGTAGTAGCTAATATAGTGTATCTGCATAGTCTCTATAATTCCATAAAAGCACAATCTATTCAGACAGCGACTGAGTGTCTTCGCCGAGCAGATATTCTGGATATTATCTCACGAATGAAAGGAACATCATTAGGTGAGGATGACTCTTTCATAAGGCTGACACTTATGATTCAAGGAGAGAAAACGGCTGATGGCAGCTATGAATATCCTAACCTCTTGGAAAATATCGACAAGACCATGAGCGAATATTTCCATTTTATCGCAGCCAACTCGCCTGATATGAAATCACGTGATTTCTCCGAGATGGGGCAGATATATCGTAAGGAGTTATCCAGCCTTGGATTGTATCCAAAAGATGTGATAGTCACTGATACATTCTGTAAATCTGATTCTTTGGGAAAATATTGGAGAATCACAATCAGCAACGCTGAGGGAAAGCCGATTGTCATAGGGTATATAAGTCCTTTATCCGGTTATATATTCAACCGCATGGCTGGAATTATCATAACATCGGCTGTCATTCTAATTCTTATGTCATTTTTGATATGGTATCTGTTGCTCTGGGTAGGCAAATTAAAGTCGATTGAGCAGATGAAGGATGATTTCACCCACAATATGACTCACGAACTGAAAACTCCGGTTGCAGTGGCTTATTCCGCCGCCGATTCTATGCTGAGATACTATGATCAGAGTGATGAGCAAAGAAACAAGAAATTTCTTACAATCATCATGCAACGCCTCAATTTTCTCAGCGGCATGATTGAGAATATCCTATCGATGAGTATGGAAAGGTTCAGAACTATGCAGCTCAACATCGAGAAAGTACGGATGAAACCAATTGTTGAAGAGGTTGTTGGCATGATTGAGATGAAAGCTGACAAGCATGTGATAATTAAGGTTGATATTGCGGAAAATGCGGAAATATCTGCCGATTCTCTGCATTTTGGGAATGTCATATCCAATCTTCTTGACAACGCGGTTAAATATTCGGGAGAAGCCGTTGAGATAGAGGTTTACGGGAACAATCACGAAATATCTATTTCTGACAAGGGAATTGGAATCACCAAAGAAAACTTGCCATATATCTTCGACAAATTTTACAGAGTTACGAACGGCGACCGTTATGAAGTCGGAGGTTATGGGTTGGGCCTCTATTATGTGAAGCAGATAGTTGAGATGCACGGTTGGAGTATTTCCGTGATAAGTGAGGAGAATAAGGGAACAACTTTCACTATTAAATTCAATAGCGATGAGAAAAGATAAAATTTTGTTGGTGGAGGATGATTCCACACTGTCATATATAGTTGAAGACGCTCTATCGCGCGAAGGCTTTGAAGTGGCAACAGCTCAAAATGGAGAGTTTGGACTTAGAAAATTCGAGGAACTCAAACCTGACGTTGTGGTGGCAGATGTGATGATGCCCAAAATGGACGGTTTTGAGATGGTTAAACTCATCCGGTTGAAATCGCCTCATACGCCTGTGCTTTTCCTCACTGCCCGCACCGCATTAGATGATGTGGTGCACGGTTTTGAGATAGGTGCCAACGATTATATCCGCAAACCGTTTCAGATAGCGGAACTCGTGGTGCGCATAAAGGCGCTGCTTCGCCGAACGAGCGCACCGATCGAAGATTCCGTACTGACAGTCGCAAATTGCAAACTCAATTTTGCCGCTCAAAAACTTGTAGTTGACGGCAAGCCCAGAGAACTTTCTCATACGGAAGCAGTAATCCTTGATGAATTCTTACACCATCCCAATGAAGTTGTTGAGGCGCGTACACTGATGTATCGGATATGGCAGAATGATGATTACAACAACCTCAACCGCCTTCATGGATTTATCTACAAGCTCAGGAAATATCTTTCGTCATCCGCCCTTGATATTCTGAATGTCAGAGGTATCGGATACAAGCTTTCCAATCGAGATTGACAATTGCTTGCTGTGATGTCTAATCGTTAAAATGATGGGAAAAATTTAGTAACTTTGCCTGTGGATAGGCGCAGGTCTATCCACTAAGTTTATGGAAAAATAAGACTATGATGAGAGAAATCTTATATATCCTGCTTCCGGATTTTGCGGAGCATGAGATGGTGTATCTCGCCCAGGCGATTGCCTCAGATGAGTATGCTCTGAAAGAAAATCCGAAATATGTCAACAAGATTGTCGCTCCGACAATGGATCCGGTCAAATCAATCGGCGGTTTCCGCATGTTGCCGGATTATTCGTTTGACACGATGCCGGAAGACTACGCCGCTCTCGTTCTTATTGGCGGTTTCGGATGGGCAACACCCATTGCCGACAAAGTTGTGTCCATAGTTAAACACGCCATCGAAAAAGGGAAAATTGTCGGAGCCATCTGCAACGCCGCTTCTTTCATGGCGAAGCACGGTTTCCTCAATAATATCAAGCACACAGGCAATGGAATTGAGCAGTTGAAGATATGGGGCGGAGAAAACTACACTAACACCCACGGATATGTTAATATACAAGCCGTCGCGGATACCAACATTGTTACTGCCAACGGCTCGGCTGCACTTGAATTTGCCAAAGAATTGTTGTTGCTCCTTGAAAATGACACTCCGGAACGAATTGAGATGTACTATCAGTTCAACAAGCAGGGTTTCTGTGCATTATTCAAATAAAGTGATGAAGACAATACGGTTTTATCGGATAATGCAGTATGTATTTGCTGCAATTGCAATAATAGCGTTTATACGGGCTTGTTTCGATGCTTTCAATTCTCTTGCACCATTGTCTTGCGTAGCGACAGCATCTGCCGCATCAATAATATTCGGCCGCAGAGTGCGCCAACTGACCGAAAATAATTCAAAAGATTAAACTATGTTCATAGCGATTCTTACATACAAGAAACCTCTGAGTGAGGTTGACAAATATCTTCAGGCTCACCGCGATTATCTTGCCGAGCATTATGCCGCCGGGGATTTCATCGCATCAGGGCCACAGAATCCGCGCATCGGTGGTGTGATAATGATAAAAGCCGCCGACCGCGAGGCTGTCAACACCATTATCTCGCAAGACCCATTCAACATCAACGGTATCGCCGACTACCAGATAGTGGAATTCACTCCGACTATGTTCTGCGATGAGTCTTTACAAACACTCCTGTAAGCCATGCCCTACATATCCATTGACGAAATAAAGCGCAATTACAGACCATGTCACCTGAAGATAAAATTCCGGAGCACAGGCTGACTACAATAACCGACCGCCTCTTTATGCTTCGCCACAATAATGATGGCACAGTAAGAGAGCATGCACATTGCTATCATCGTGACGACTTCTTCCTTATCGGAGTTGTCATTGCGGGGAGCCGGCATCTGTCGGTTGATTTTGAAAGATATGAATTGAAAGCCGGGAATGCGATTATCATATTTCCCGGTCAGATTCATGCCTCTCTACCTGAGCATGATGTGGATACAGATGGCTTTGCGCTACTGCTCGCCCCCGCACTATTTAGCGATAAAGAAATGCTGTCGATACGGGAATTACAGTTTGGAAATAAAATAATTGAACTGAGCGAAAATGACCTTAATGATATTACGGCTATATATGATATTCTCAGAAAAAGAGATCAGACAGCCCCGGAGATTGAATTATCACTGGTCAATGCCATAAAACAGATAGTGATAGCGGGCATCAGCACCGATTGCCGGACTGTTCCCGGTCGTTACATCCGTCTTGCCCTGAAATTTCAACAGTTGATGGAACAAAACATCCGCACTGTAAAGAGTCCAACTGAATATGCTTCAATGCTTAATGTTTCAGGGGTATATCTCAATGAAGCTGTAAAGTCGGTGACAGGGAAAAGTGTCAGTTGCCTGATTGGCGAATATGTGACAACGCTTGCGAAAAGAGAATTATGTTATACCAAACTTAGCGTGCAAGAAATAGCCTTCAATCTTGGATATGTGGATTACAGCTATTTCTCCCGCTTGTTCAGCCGCCATGCGTCAATGAGTCCAAAGCATTTTCGCGACATATACATTAAATAATCCAACTATTGCCTTGATTTGACTATTCCCATGCATGAGTAAAAGCAAGTAATTTTGCAATTAAAAAAACTATGGGAATATTCGAAAAATTACGTGACCGCCACATGACGGCATATATCACCATCAATTCTCGCAATTGTGTTGCCTGCTGGGACTGTTTCAACGCTTGCCCCAAACAGGTGTTCGGCAAGATTGATTTCCTTGGGCATCGTCATATCAAAATCAAAAATGCGTCCGCTTGCATCGGCTGCAATAAATGTGTCAGAGCATGCCAAAATGGCGCGATAAGCTCAAGGAAATAATCAGTGATTGCCATAAATAAATTGCATTATTCAATAACGGTTATCTCCACTTTACGCGACAAGTGACCGTATGTTGTGATAATCATCACCGGCCCGATGGCAATGGTGATTGGTGCCTCAGCCCTTGCATGCACTACAAGGAGATAGAGCGGACGGTTGTACCGACCCACAACGCCATCGTCCCGCCGGTAGCCAACGGCGGCAGAAGTGTTGGCGGTTTTGAGCGCGAAAAAACGACGGTGCGACTCATTTGGGGGTCGCACCGTCGTCAGGCTTATATCATCTTGATGTTGCCACTGGCAACATCGACGGCTCTAATATTGCAGGTAGATGAAGGGGACGATGTCGCTCTGCTTGGTCTGGATGATGAGAAATATCACCAAGGCGAGGATGAGGGCCTGCAGCAGCAACGGCGCAGCAGTGAAGCGGGTCTTGAGCTGTCGGGTCCAACGCGCAGGGGTAAAGTGCATGAAAAATCCCATGAGCATGATGATTACAACCATCACATAGGCCTTGATAAACTGCGGAGCAATGGAGATGTGGAAATTGGTGAACACCTGGGTAAACATCTGCTTGACATGGTCAAGGTCGGGAGCCTTAAACAGCACAAATATAAGGGCAACCAGGTTGAATGTGAGAAAGATATTGCCGGCAGTGCGCCACCAAGAGCCTTTCTTGTGGTCGGGCAGCGAGGGGAAAATCTCCTTGAGACGCTTGTGAACAATCAGGAGCACACCGTGGGCTGTGCCCCAGAGGACATACATCCATGTCGCGCCGTGCCACAGACCGCCCACCACCATCGTCGCCATCTGGTTGAAGTCGCGGCGAGCCTTGGAGCAGCGGTTGCCTCCCAGAGGGATGTAGACATAGTCGCGCAACCATGTGGAGAGCGAGATGTGCCAGCGGCGCCAGAACTCAGTGGGGTTTTGAGACTTGAAGGGTGAACGGAAGTTGTCGAGGAAACGATATCCCAGCAGCAGGGCAATACCTATCGCCATATCGGTGTAGCCCGAGAAATCGCAATAGAGCTGGAGGGTAAATCCATACATGCCCATGAGGTTTTCAAATCCCGAATACATCGATGGATTGTCAAACACTCGCTGCACAAAGCTCTCTCCGATATAGTCGGCTACCACAACTTTCTTGATCAAACCTGCACAGATGAGAAACAATCCCTCGGCTACCATGGCATGAGATGCCACGGGATTGGCCTTGATCTGAGGGAGCATATCCTTGGCGCGGACAATGGGACCCATGAGCAACGGGGGGAAGAATGTGAGGTAGAAAGTGTACTCGAGGAAATTATCGCAGGGTTCCATCTGGCGACGATAGAGGTCGACAATATAGCTGATGGAGCGGAAAGAGAAATAGGATATACCGGCCGGAAGGATAATGTCGAGGGCATCAAACCGGGCATCGGAGAACGAGTTGATGGTCTCGAGCAACAGATTGAAATACTTGAAATAGGCAAGCATACCCACATTGATGAGCACATTGACACCGACGATGAGCCGGCGCTTCCATGGGGTCTCGGTCTTGCCCATGAAGCCCCCCAGCAGATAGTCCAAGAGACACACGCCCAAGAGCACAAAGCAATATTCAGCAGATGACTTGTAGTAAAAATAGAGCGAAAAGAGGATGACAAACACCATCTTGACATTCTTGTACTTGGCCATGAGCTGATAGAGGCCCACAAATATTACAAACAATATCAGGAAAAGCCCGGTGTTGAACACAAGGGGATTCTGTGCGTCATGCTTGAGCACATCCCACAGTTTTTCCAAGCTAAATAATGACTGGTTATCCATTTATATCGGGGGGGGTTGGGAGTTATCTGTATTTATTTGTTAGTTTTTAGCTGCCTGATGTATTTTACCTGACACTGACTACTCGCCAAAAGCCTCTATAAGAGCTTGATACAGCAGATAGCCTTGAAGGTTATAGCCCTTGGCGGTGTGGTGGATTTTATCACCGGCAAAGTAGCCGCCTTTAATCCATTGGGACGAGGCGCCGTCACCACCGGCCACTTCATACCAATCATAGACTGCCACATTGTTATCACGGCCGTAACGCAATATCTCGTTGCGCAGTGGCAGGATATTGGCGTTGACCGCTCCATGGCGGCGACACTCGATGGGTGTCATCAGTAGTATCGAGGTGCCGGGATTGGACTTGCGAATATTCTTGACGAGTTTATCAATGCTGCTGTAGAAGCCGGGAGTATCAAGACGGCCGAAAGCCTCGTTGGTGCCAAGCGATATTATCACGAGATCGGGATTGAGCTTTCTGAGGCCCTCGCCCACAGTGCCTATGCGGTTGTAGGTGCCATAGGTGGCTCCGTTGTTGCCTATGGCATGATAGAAGATGCCGGGACGGTCGCCTGAAAGCGATGCTCCAAACACGCTCAACTTGCCATCGACATCAAAATTGATTGTGGCTCGGGTCACGGGCTCGGCAAAGTGCACGATTATCTCGCCGGGGCTGTTGACAACGCTATATCTCAGAGAGCTGCCATCCTCGCCGATTACCGATGTGACGGTCATCTTTCCATCAAGAAAAAGCGTCACCGTCGAGAAGGGATGATAGTCATCCTTGGTCGAAGTGCCCACAGTGAGTGACGATGAGGACGCCGAGGTGGAGATAGAGGTGCCGGTGAAGCCCATTGTCCCCTTCCAGGGGTAGCGCATGAGCTTGAGAGGCGACCATGAGCGGGAGGAGGAGAAAGTGTAGTCGCGGGGCTCGTTGGTGCCACTCATACGCAAGGGAGCGATGATGCCTCGCCCGGCGTCACCATAGTCATATTGTAGCAGCTCGCGGGTTGTCGCCGAGTTGATATCGGCTTGCACATGGCTGTCACCAAGCTGCACAATCGAAGCCACGCCGCGTGGTGTCGCAGCAATTGCGTCCCTCACCCTCGACCAGTCGGCCCCGTTGAATATAATGTGGTTGGCATTGACATTGATAAAGGCGGGTACAACGATATCGATATCGTCATCATATTCTATCTGAGGGTTTTCACGTATATATCGGTCATCTTCATCATCCTGTGCCATAGAAGCCGACTGAGCCACCCCCCACAAGGGGAGCAGCGCAGTCACAAGCAATGATGTAAATCGGCGTGACATTCTCGTTTACTTAAGCTGTTGCTGGAGAGCCTGGAAGAGGAGGTCGGCAAGCTTGGCACCCCCCTGATGGGTGAGGTGGATATAGTCGGTGTTAACGAGCTTCTGCTGCGACCATTTCACTACCGCATCCTCGCCACCCATAGCCTCGCGGGTATCCCAGAAGAGACAATGGGCACGGCGGGCGGCATCACGCTGGGCTGCCACCATGTGGGGAGCTGCAGCCATCGAGTGGACGGCACCACCCTTGCGCTGGCCACGGTCACCGATACCCATCACGAGGATATCGGCATTAGGGTAGCAGGTGCGCACATGGTTGATTACCTCAACCATCTTGTTGGAGTAGACGCTGTAGTTGGTCTGATTGGCCGACATTGCATTGATGCCAAATTCGAGAATAATGAGGTCATAGTTGACATCACGGGCCATGGCGCGGCATAATCCCGAGGAGATATTAGTGAGGGTAACGCCCGAGAAACCACGAGACGACATGTTGTCGACACTCACACCCTTGGCGCCGTCGAGCCACACACCCAAGCCGATGAGCTTGGTATCGGAAGTCTTGACGTCAAACTCGGTAGTGCTCTCATTAACGAGAATCGACTGAACGGCATTTGATCCCTTTACCTTATGGTCAACCCAGTCGCCATTGGAAGTCTTGACACTCACCGTGGCATCATTGGGAGAGATAAACAGGAAGCGGGAGCGTGACCATGATGAGAGGTGATTGGCTGTAACGCCGGTGTAGGTCGAGGTTGCCTGGCCGGTGGGCAGGAAATATTGCTCAGAGAGGCCATAATAGGCATCGTTGCCACCTTTCTTATTGGCTGCGTAACCTTTCCAGCCTGAGCCACCCTGCTTTATGGTGCGACGGAAACCGGGGAACTCGGTGTGCATGTTGACATAACCCACACCCTCGCCACCATAGGTGTCCTGCAGGCTTGCGCGGAGGTCCTGGGTGAGGATGTCACCCTCGATATAGCTGTCACCCACGACAGCCACACGTGCCAGACGTCCACTCTTTAGGGCAGTCTTGAAACGCAACAAGCCGATGTTACCGGTAGTATAATCTTCAATGGCGATGATGCCACCCACCTTATTGTTTTTCACAGGCTGCACCACAGTGTCACGGTCGACATAAGGGGCGATTGTGTCATTGTAGGCACCATTTGACGACGAGAGGCCGGCCTCAGTATTCATCATAGACGAGTCCATGGGCACCATGCCGCCCGACTCATACAGCTTGGCAAGCTCAGGGTCGATTCCGTCGCGAGCCAGAGTGCTGTCACACTCTGTGGAGTCGCTGAGGTTCATGATATCGGCCAGCAGATTGAAATCTTTAACTGTGCCACCGGTCCATTTTGACAACGGGAGAAACGAGATGCCAAAAAGCATCACAAGGGCAATCACTAAAATAAGCACAACTCGCCAAGGGGTGCTCTTAAAGTTCACTTTCATTTAATTATACCGTTTTTTTCTATTATACTCTCCATCACCGATGCCTTGGCCTCGGTTTCGGCCCACTCCTGAGCCGGGATAGACCGGGAGGTGATACCACCCCCCACATAGATGTTATAGATTATTGTATTTTGTTCATCTTTAAGCGGATAGAGAAACGCCGAGCGCAGGTTGACATAGGCTCTGAGGCGGCTCCCCTCCTTGACAGCGATATAGCCTGCATAACAATTGCGGGGGTGTATCTCAAAATTGTAAATATCGCGCAAAGCTGCATCGCGAGGAAAGCCGGCCACCGCCGGCGTGGGACTGAGTGACGAAATGAGCACATGGGGATTGCCCTCATATCGTCCGGTAACAGTTGTGCATATATGCTCGATGTGGCCAAAACGTCGGTTACCGGGCTCGGAAGCCTCCACCTCGGTGGCCCCGGCTTGGGCCAACACGCCGGTAATGAAGTCGGTAACATACTGCTGTTCCTCGATATTCTTGCCATCCCACGGCTCATCGCTCACCTCTCTTGTGCCGGCAAGCGACATGATGGAGAAACGCTTGCTTTCAACATCATAGTCAATCAACAGCTCGGGAGTGGCACCCACCCACAGGCCTGTCTCCTGAGTGAAATAGATAAACCTGAATGTATCGGGAAGACTGTTGAAATATTCGCGGGCAAAGTCACTGACGCTGCACCCCTTGGTCTTCCCTACTACCAACTTGGAGAGCACGACCTTGCCTCCACGCGCTTTTTTGAGGCGGTTGACAATCTGATGCACCTGGGCTGCATGCAACAGGCGCGAGGTCGACCGCTTCATCGGCATGATGTCGGCAGGCTCAAGAGCAGGCAGGTCGGCAAGCAACGAGGTCGCCGGCAGCTTGTCGTGGCCAATGGGGATACCTATGGGATAGATGTTTTCCTGATTAAACATCGCCACCTCTACATAATCCTTGTGGGGCGGGAGCCCAATGAGATTGTTTTCGCCGGTATCCTCATCAGGATAAGAATGAGCAAAACTGAAATCCTTACTTCCCGGATAGGCGTAGGCGGCAAAAGGGATATTTAGTCTGGCACACTCGTCAATAAGTTCTGAAATCGACTCTATTTCCATTTCACCTCCCCTATGAGTTCAAAAGGCAATGCCTCGGTAATATACACATCATAAAACTCACCCGCCTCAATACCGGGGTCTTTCTTGACAAGCACCTCAGGGTCAACCTCGGGCGAGTCCCACTGGGTGCGGCCCACCCAGTAATCCTCCTCCTCGCGATCAATCATCACCTTGAGAGTCTTGCCCACCTTCTGCTGTTGGAGCTCAAGAGCAATATCCTGCTGGAGAGCCATGAGGCGGTCAAGACGGTCTTGCTTCACATCCTCAGGGATAGTGTCATCAAGATTGCGGGCAGCCCAGGTATCATCCTCCTCGCTGTAGGCAAATGCACCCATGCGCTCAAACCGTTGCTCTTTCACAAAATCGAGTAACTGCTCAAACTCCTCCTCACCCTCGCCGGGAAATCCCACCATCAAGGTGGTGCGAAGATGTAGACCGGGCACACGGCGACGCATCTCGGCAAGCAGGTCGCGTGTCTCTGCGGCAGTAATGTGTCGGCGCATATTGGTGAGCACCGGGTCGGCGATGTGTTGCAAGGCAATATCAAGATATTTACACACATTGTCGCGACGTGCCATCACATCGAGTATATCCATAGGCATATCAGCGGGATAGGCATAGTGCAGCCTTATCCACTCCACGCCCTCGATATCGGCAAGACGGTCGATGAGCTCAGCGAGACGATGCTCGCCATAGAGGTCAAGCCCATAGGACGAAAGGTCCTGGGCGATTACATTAAATTCTTTTATTCCCTTAGCTACCAATTCCTTTACCTCAGCCTCAAGCTCCTCGACGGGACGGCTGTGATGACGGCCGGTGATGAGCGGAATAGCACAGAAAGCGCAGAAACGGTTGCAACCTTCTGAAATCTTAAGATAGGCGTGACGTGGACCGGTAGTTACCTTGCGGCAGCCGTCGACATCGGCCCGGCCACCATAACGGGCAACAAGTGCAGTCAACACTTCATCCCATGCAAACTTGCCATGCCAGCCATCCACCTCGGGAATTTCATCGGGCAGATCGTCGGCATATCGCTGTGACAGGCACCCCATCACATAGAGAGCTTCAATCTCGCCACGACCCTTGGCCTCGACAAGCTCAAGGATAGTGTTGATTGACTCCTCCTTGGCATCGGCTATGAAGCCGCAGGTGTTGACCACGACTATCGCACCGGGAGTAATCTCATCGTCACCCACCGTTGCATCAAAGCCCGCCTTGGAAAGTCGCCCCAGCAACATCTCGCTGTCAACGAGATTTTTGGAGCAACCGAGCGTCACTACATTCACCACCTTATTCATCACTGAGACACTCTATTATCAATTATTGCCGAAAAGTGACTTGACAAACTCGCGCTTGTTAAACACCTGCAGGTCATTGATACCCTCGCCAAGACCGATATATTTCACCGGAATCTTAAAACGGTCGCTGATACCGATCACCACTCCACCCTTGGCAGTGCCGTCAAGCTTGGTGATGGCGAGCTCGTTGACCTGGGTTGCCTCTACAAATCGGGCTGCCTGCTCAAATGCATTCTGTCCGGTAGAGCCATCAAGCACCAAAAGCACCTCATGGGGCGCGTCGGGCACAAGCTTGCGCATGACGTTGCGTATCTTGGTGAGCTCATTCATCAGGCCTTTCTGATTATGTAAACGGCCGGCAGTATCGATAATGACAATATCGGCATCAGAGGCTATCGCACTCTGCAAGGTGTCAAATGCCACTGAAGCCGGGTCGCTGCCCTGACGCTGCTTGATGAGTGGGACATCGGCCCTGCGGGCCCACTCCTCAAGCTGCTCGATGGCAGCTGCACGGAATGTATCAGCCGCGCCGAGCACCACCTTGTTGCCCGCAGCCTTAAACTGAGCGGCAAGTTTACCTATAGTAGTGGTCTTGCCCACACCGTTGACACCCACCACCATTATCACATGAGGACGGGCTGCACCATTGGGCAACACAAAATCTTCGGTTTCCTGCTCGGGACCTTCATTCTCGGCAAGCATCTCGCTTACCTCATCGGCAAGCAGCTCGTTGAGCTCGGCTGTGCTGACATATTTATCCCTCGCCACTCTTGCTTGCAGACGCTCGATGATGCGCAACGTGGTGTCTACCCCCACATCGCTGGTCACAAAAGCCTCCTCAAGGTTGTCGAGCACGTCGTCATCGACCTTGCTCTTTCCTGCTACCGCCTTGGCTATCTTAGAGAGCACGCTGGTTTTGGTACGCTCAAGCCCGGTGTCGAGAGTCTCTTTTTTTTCCTTTGAAAAAAATCGGCTGAAAAATCCCATATCTGCTAATTTTTAATTACGCGCAGGAGTGAAGCCTCCTTTGCAGACTGCAAATTTAGCACTTTTCCACGAAACACCCAAACAGTAGTGAAACTTCACCCACTGATAGTCAAAGAAAGTGAAAAGGCAAAGGAAAGGCAAGATAATTGCTCCCGGCAGTTATCGCCTGAAAACAATTATCTTGCCTTTTCTTTGCCTTAATCTTTGCCTTTGTAGGCTAAGAGGGACTATCGCAGGAGAGCTTTTCCGGTTGCCGAGGCATTGGGCAGGTTGACGTTCACGATGTAGATACCGGGAGCAAGATTGAATGTCTCGTGGTTGGTACCCTCAATAGTGACGACTGATGTTGTTGCCACAGTGCGTCCGGCAAGGTCTACTACCTTCACATCGGCATCAACGCCTCCGTCGGCCGAGAAGTAAACATGCAGCTGACCATCGGTGGTGCTCATACTGAGAGTCATGTTGTGATCACCGCCGCCAATTGACTCAATGCCGGTAATGGAGCTGTCAAATGTGTAGAAACGCATTGAAGGCGCATCCTTGGGCCACACCGTCTTGATGTAGTAGCCTGTTTCATCGGCATAGTGGGCATATTTTGCTGCATCAAATTCTGATTTATTAAACTTACGCTCGTGATCTGTAACGACCTTATCAGCAGCGCGAGTCATGGGGACGTGCTCGCTTCTCACCTCAGGGTAAATATCTGATCTCAAGGGGAAATGTACAATCACAGGGCGGTCAACACTCCATTCATGTCCGTTATTCTCACGCTCGCAAGTGATGGTGAAGAAGTTGTGGGTACCCACTCGCATTTCAAATTTAAGATTATTGTAGTTGCCATTGGCAAGTGAAGTGGCACTCACATGGTCATCTTCAAACATGCTACCACATGCTACATCATCAACATCCAACTTGGAATATACCTCGAGACAGATAGGCTCAGCCTCATCAAGCTCCTTGGTGTTGCTAAACTTTTCTTTATGATAACGAGGGATGATTGAGCCGAGGCGCACCAACTTAGGCACCTTGTCATAAGCTACCGAGCTAAAATTGACAGTCTGACCGGCGAGCTTGATGTCATTAACGGTTTTGCGGGCATTCTCATCGGTAATATCAAGCCACTCCTGAGCACGCTCCATATCCTCGCCATAGGCTGCAGGAAGGGTTACCGACACCGAACCTGCTTCATTAACTACCGGAGCCACAATCATATCCGGGCCGAAGAAATAGCCACTTACTTCATTGTCGAGCGAGGTGTCTCCCTCAAAGTTGAGCGGACGGCACAAGGGTGTGCCCTGGGTGGTGTACAGATAGGCACCGGTATAGATATAGGGGAGATAGGAATAGCGCATGTTGATGAGGGTGCGCACCTGGTCCTGCCCCTCTTTAGTGCAATAGAAAGGCTCAGCCCAGCACGCGCCGTTATTGTAATTGTCGACATGGGTGCGCAACATAGGCGAGAAGCAACCAAAGGCCATCCAACGTTTATACATGTTCTCATCATTATAGTTTGCACGGAAGCCACCGATATCACAACCGAGATAGCCCACACCGGCCATGCTCATGTTGAGAAGAGAGGGCAACTGCACAGCCAGGCCATTCCAACTGCGCATGATGTCGCCTGTCCAGGGGAATGTTGCAAACCGCTGCATGCCGGCGGTGCCTGAACGAGGCATGAAGAAGGGTCGACGGTCGGGATAATCACGTTTCCACGCATTATATATACCCTCGCTCCACAGCTGGCCATACTCATTCTGCACCTGCTGTGGAGAGCCATTTTTATGCTTGGTGTCATTATTGAGGTCATAACCCTCGGGCTCGCCGAGGTCCATCCACCAGCCTGTTACACCTTCATCGGTGCGGGCCTTGTAGTAGGTCCACATCCACTCGTTGGCCTCGGGATTGGTTACATCAAGCAATGAAGCTCCGCTGCCGCCACACATCCAGCTCATACCTGAGTTGGCATCGACATGGGTGTCGGCAGCAAATCCCTTGTTGATCATCTCCTGAGTAGTGGCGAGTGCGTTATTGAAAAACGGCTCGGTAATAAGGATTGTGTTGACATTCTTATCATTCAAGAAGCGCCGGGTCATCTCAGGGCCATCTTTGAAAAGGCCACCCCAATTGAGATTACCCATGCCGTAGGCATTCTTTGCATCACCCTGCCAGAAAATATCAAGCACGATGCCATCGAGAGGGATATTGAGATTCTTAATCCCGTCTATTGCATTCTCAGCATCGGCTGAGTTGACATATCCATATCGCGAGGAAATATAACCGAGAGCCCAGTAGGGTGGCAACTCCTGGCGGCCTGTGAGATGGGTATAGTTCTCAAGCACTTTGCGAGAGTTTCCGCCGGCCACAAAATAATAGGCAACTGCATCGGGAGTCGACGAGCTGTAAGTGAACCTGGTGCCGGGCTTTAGAGTGCTATTGAGATAGTGGTTGTCAAAAAGGATACCCCATCCATTGTCGGCAGTGACATAGGGGATACATATATTGTGCATGAACGAGCCATCATTATCGGGCCAGCCACCGGTCTGGTGATTGTTCATCGACAGTGACTTGTTGATGAGGTTGAAGGTGTTAAAATAGCCACCTCCGTAAAATCCCTTTGAATCGGGTGCCGAGAATGTGGCCTTGACACTACCGGCATTGTTATAAAACCCGGATGTCTCGGCAAGCAGGGGCGATGACTCATTATCATTGCTGTAAAAGCCCACAAGACCTGATGCCTTGGCAACTTTCACAACAACCTGCGGGGTTGAGAGCGTGTAATAGGCATCATCCTCGGTGATGCTTGCAAATGTATTCTCGGGAGATGCGCTCACTGTGATTGAGCGGCGCTCAGTCTGTGACTGGCCATTGAGCGAAGACAATACCTTGACCACGCCGTCGCCATAGAGGGTGAGTTCAAGCGTGCCGTTCTCGCATACAAACTTGACGCCATGCTCAGTCTCGGTGCAGGACTGTACAGCCCCGAGAGCGGTGCTGGCGGGTGTGTCGCCACCCAGCACCGGAGCTTTGGAATAGTCGTGGGAAGTATCGACTGTGAAACTCCCGGTTGAGTTTCCGGTAATATTATAGATAGCTCCGCGACGGTAAGTTTCATCACCGGTTATCTTTTGCTGACCATTGCCCGAGATGATAATTTGGTCGGGCACCTCTCCGTTATTAATAGCCCACACATAGTAGCCGGGGAAACCCTTGACCGGCTCCATTAAACGCCCGGGAAACACCAGACCCTCTTCCGATGGGATGCAATCAATAGCGCTGCTCCAGGCCCACACACGCAAATCGCTCCAGCTATAGCTACCGAGATTGACATAGAAAAATTCACAATCGGGAGCATAATTGGGCAGCAGGGAAATGTCGACGTCATCACCGGTTTCGCCACCGGTCTCGCCACCACCTTGGTTACCGCCTTCTGTTTTCACTGACGATGGCCTGCTGTTGTTGGTGGGACTGTCGATAATGTAAGTCGCTCCATTCAGAAACTTGAGGTCAGCAGTCTTTGTTTTGTCGGCACTGCCACCTTCAGAGTTTGTACCATTGGAAAATAAAAGATTAGTGGGGACTTTACCGGCCGGTGCGGTCCACTTGTAGGTATTGTCGCCAAGTGCTTCCATTACGTCACCGGGCCAAGTGCCGTTAACATTACAATTAACGGCCCCGGGGTCTGACCACGCCCATACCGTGGGTGTCGCCCAACCGTTATTACCCGTGATTTTCAGGTAAATGCAGATGTCTTCAGCCATCGCTTGAGCTGCTCCTGAAAGCAAAAGCAGCAGTAACGACAACATTTTTAATGTAGTACGCATTTCAAAAAATAACAATTGTTTTGAAGGTTAAATAAATGTAAGTATGATATTTTAATTGTGCAAATATAATAAAAAAGGGACAATAGGCAAAAAGCCGTGTCCCTAATGTAACAATTTTCTTAGCTGTTAAGAGTAACTCAAGCTCCTATACCAAACAACTCACGAGCATTGGCGCTTGTGGCTGCATCGAGTGTGTCGAGATTGACGCCGAGCGCGTCGGCTACATGTGCGGCAGTGTGAATGATGAATGCCGACTCATTGCGTCGGCCCCTCATGGGCACCGGGGCAAGATAGGGGGAGTCGGTCTCAAGCAAAAGTTTATCGAGGCCTATCGCCGGGAGTGTCTCGCGCAATCTCGAGTTTTTGAAAGTGACAATGCCATTGATGCCAAAATAGATATCGGGGGCAACACGGCGTATGCGCTCCACATCCTGAGGGGTGCCTCCAAAACTGTGCATCACCCCCTTGACAGGCTTGGGGAGAGCCCCCATCACCTCGAGGGTCTCGTCAAGAGCTTCCCGGCAATGGATTATGACCGGTAGATCGAGCTCGGCAGCCCACAACAGTTGCTGGTAAAATGCTTGCAACTGCTCGAGCCTCATAGACTTATCCCAATACAGGTCAACACCTATCTCGCCAATAGCGACATAAGGGAAATCACTGTCAAGCTCCTTGCGCAGCGTGGCAAGCTGCTGCATCCAGTCATCCTTCACCTCACTCGGGTGCAATCCCATGGCAAGGGAGACGCGTGAGGGGAACTGAGCTTGCAGCTCTTTCATCGGCGCGATGGTAGAGACATCAATATTAGGGAATATCATATGCTCTACACCGGCCTCGATAGCGCGGTTGACAGCATCGGCGGTCGACGGCTTGAACTCGTCGAGATAGAGATGGGTGTGGGTATCAATCATGAGTGGTAATCAATGGTTGCGTGACACAGCGTTGAGTGCGAGCGACTTGAGAAACTCGCGCGAGGATGCTTTGATGCCCTCGGCGGGGATTGCCTCGATAGCACGAGCCGAGTAATCGGCTATGAGCTTCTCGACGCGCTCTTTGATGCCGAGACGGTCATAGATAGCCTTGACAGCAACAATTTTATCCTCATCGTCGGGCTTGCCGGTCACGATAATCTGTTCAAGTTGACCTGTGGCATCTTCGGCCAGAGCCGTGATGAGGAGCCACGTCTTCTTGTCGTTGAGGATGTCGCCACCCACTCTTTTACCAAAGAGCAATGGGTCACCATAGGTGTCAAGAAGGTCATCGCGCAGCTGGAAAGCAAGGCCAAGCAGCTCGCCAAAGCGATATAGGGCATCGGCCACAGTCTCGGAAGCTCCTGAAAGTAACGCTCCCATTTTGCATGCACACCCTAAGAGCACCGAGGTCTTGAGGCGTATCATCTCGATATACTCATCCTGAGTGACATCGAGGCGGCGCTCAAAGTCCATGTCAAGCTGTTGCCCGCAATACACCTCCATAGCGGTGGTGTTGAAAAGCTCGAGGGCCGCGGGCAGATAATTGGGCGCACAGCGACTCAGGAGCATAGTGGCATAGGTGAGCATGGCGTCGCCCGAGAGGATGGCAGTCTGCTCGTTCCAGCGTATATGCACCGTGGGGCGTCCGCGGCGCATGTCGGCCTTGTCCATGACATCATCATGAAGCAGGGTGAAGTTGTGAAACATTTCAACAGCGAGGGCTCCGCTTGTGACCTCGCCGGGATTAACGCCACAAGCATCGGCACAAGCCAGGGTCAACACGGGGCGGATGCGCTTGCCACCACCCTGAAGAGTATAGGTGATAGGTGCAAACAAGCCTTCAGGCTCGGCAGGGAAATCAAGATGCTTGATGGCCTGCTCGATAATCTCGGAATAATCGTCGTAGGTATTCATGGTCAATGGACAGGGTTATGCTATTATTGGGTCGGAGCCATATACAGCTCCGGGTAATTTGCGTGAATTATATTGCGATGCCATGACCTCGCCATAGGCTCCGGCCGAACGGATGGCGAGCAGGTCGCCACGCGAGGTGACAGGGAGCTCAACATTCTCGCCAAACACGTCGGCACTCTCGCATATAGGTCCCACCACATCGTAATGGGCCTTTTTGGAGGCACGCGAGGTGAGGTTTTGTATCTCATGATGGGCTTGATAGAGTGCAGGGCGTATCAAGTCGCTCATGCCGGCATCGGTGATTACAAACCGCTTGCCTACACCCTCCTTGACATATATCACCCTGGTGATGAGCGAGCCACACTGAGCCACCACCGACCGGCCCGGCTCAAAGATGAGCTGCTGCCCGGGGCGCAGGTTGAGATTGGCACGGAAGGTGTCAAAAAAGCTTTTGAAATCGGGTATTGGATGAGCGTCGGGATGTTCATAGTCAATGCCTATGCCGCCACCCACATTGATGAGTGAAAACTTTATTCCCTTGGCCTCATACTTATCGAGGAGGCTGTTGATGCGGCCACACAGCACTTTATAAGGCTCGGGGATGGTAATCTGCGACCCAATGTGGAAATGCAGCCCCACGAGATTGACCATCGGCGACTTGCGGCACTCGGCCACTACCTTGTCGAGAAGCGACAAATCTATGCCGAATTTGTTTTCCGCAAGTCCGGTGGTGATGTAATGATGGGTGTGGGCATCGATTTCGGGGTTCACACGCAACGCCACAGGAGCAACGATGCCAAGACGACCTGCAATCTCGATTATAACCTCAAGTTCGGCAAGCGACTCCACATTAAAGCAGCCGATGCCGCGACGCAACCCGAGCTCAATCTCGGCATCGGTCTTACCTACCCCGGCAAAACCGATGTGGGCAGGGTCAAACCCCGCCTCAACAGCAGCGGTAATCTCGCCGCCGCTCACACAGTCGGCACCCACTCCACGCTCGGCTATAACCTTGAGGATGCGTGGATTAGAGTTGGCCTTGACAGCGTAGTGAATCTTATAGTCGCCGGCAGCCTCGATGAGCGCATCGAGAGTTGCACCCAGCAACGTCATGTCATAATAATAATAAGGTGTATTCATCTTATATGCACGATAGTTGTAGACTTTGGAATATATATATATAATGGTGACGGCAAGTGATTAGCTTTCCGGGGCTAATCACTTGCCGCGATGGTTATCGCTTAACGTTAAAGAGTTTCTCGCTCAGCAGGTTGAGGGTGCGTATCTTGTCCTCAGCCTTAATCAGGAAAGAGATATTGTAATTGCTGCCGCCGTAGCATATCATGCGCACGGGGATATCGGCAAGCGCCTCGATGGCAGCAGCCTCATATCCGCGATTGTGCCACTCGAGGTTGCCCACGACACATATAATCACCATGTCATCGTCGACGGTCACGGTGCCGAGCTTGCGCAGCTCGTCAAGTATCTCGGGCAGCTTACGCTGGTTGTCGATGGTAAGCGAAACACCTACCTCGCTTGTAGCCACCATGTCGATAGGTGTCTTGTAGGTCTCAAACACCTCAAACACCTTGCGCAGGAAGCCATAGGCCAGCAACATGCGCGAGCTCTTGATTTTAATGGCGGTAATATTGTCTTTGGCGGCTACAGCCTTTATGGCATCACCCTCGAGCATATTGTTGATGAGGGTGCCGGGGGCATCGGGCTGCATGGTATTGAGCAGCCTCACGGGGATATTGTTGAGCTTGGCCGGCAGGATACAGGTGGGATGCAGAATCTTGGCACCGAAATAGGCCAGCTCGGCCGCCTCCTCAAAGTGGAGATTGCGCACGGGCGTGGTGTCCTCGACATAGCGGGGATCATTGTTGTGCATGCCGTCGATGTCGGTCCATATCTCCATCTCCTCGGCGTCGATGGCACACCCGATGAGCGATGCCGTGTAGTCGCTGCCTCCGCGCTGCAGGTTGTCGACTTCACCATAGGCGTTGCGGCATATATAGCCTTGGGTGATATAGAGGTCGGCATCGGCATTGGCATCAAGCATGGTGGTGAGTTCACGACGCAGATAGGGAATGTCGGGCTCTGAATTTTTGTCGGTGCGCATAAAATCAAGCGCCGGGAGCAATACCGATTTCACCCCCTGCTCATGCAGATAGAGGTCCATCATGACGGTCGACATCAGCTCGCCCTGGGCCAGCACCTCTTTTTCCTCAAAGAGAGTGAAAATCTCCTTAGTGAATGACCGCAGGAACTTGAAATTATCTTCAATTGCAGTCCAGGCCTTGGCCTTATACTCATCGGTAGTATAAAGCTCGTTGATGGTGTTACGATACTTTGACTCAAGTATATTTATCACCTCCTTGGCACCCTGGGCATTGTTTTTGTAGAGATAGTCGGCTATCTCTACCAGGGTGTTGGTCGTGCCCGACATTGCCGAGAGCACGATGATGTTTTTCCCTCTCTCAGTGACAAGGCGGGCCACCTCCTTGATGCGGGAGGCTGATCCTACCGATGTGCCGCCAAATTTCAGTACTTTCATTTTTCCAAAATAACAGTATATATACTAAAACGTTGTGTGTAGATTATAATCACGTCAATTGCCCATATCGCTTATAAAGTTGATGCGCACGAGCCTTATCTCATCTTCAGAGTAGTCGCTACCAAGCTCCTCGAGAGCCTCCTCGATTGAATCGCTCTTGCTCTCGCGGAAATACTCAAATATATCGTCATAGTGGTCCTCATCCATCACATCCTCAAGGAAATAGGAGATATTGATGCGTGTGCCCGAATAAACGATAGCCTCTATCTCGTCAAGCAGCTCGCCAAACTCGAGGCCCTTGCTGTCGGCCAGCTCGTCGAGAGGTATCTTGCGGTCGATGCCCTGGATGATCGAAATCTTGAGCTTGCTCTTGTTGGCAACGGTGCGCACCCTTATATCGGCAGGGCGTTCAATCTCGTTTTCTTTAACATATCGCTTGATTACCTCGATAAACTCGACGCCGTAGCGACGTGCCTTCCCCTGCCCTACCCCGGGTATTGTCTGCAGCTCATCGAGCGTCACGGGATAAAGCATTGTCATCGCTTCAAGTGATGGATCCTGGAAGATGACATAGGATGGGAGGTTGAGCTTCTTGGCCACTTCGCGGCGCAGGTCCTTGAGAATGGCATAGAGCTCGGGGTCGGCCGACGATGTGCCACCCTTGGCTTGCTCTACCTCCTCATAGTCAGAAAACTCGCGATCTTTTACAATCTTGAACGATTTGGGCTTGGCCAAAAAAGCTTTACCCGACGGGGTGATTTTAAGCAAGCCATAATTTTCAATGTCACGGTCGATAAACCCTGCTATGATTGCCTGGCGTATCACAGCGTTGAGATACTTGGCCTCGGCCTCAGGGGTGCAACCAAACTGCTCAATCTCATCATGCTTATAAGACTTGATATCATTGGTGGCATGACCGCGCATCACATCAATCACATATTCGGCCTTAAACTTCTCTTTAAGAGCAATCACTGTCTCAAGCGTGGCACAGAGGTCATCCTTGGCCTCTACTTTCTTGCCCGGGTTGAGGCAGTTATCACAGTTGCCACAATTGCCCTCGGTGTATTCCTCGCCAAAGTAGTGGAGCAACGACTTGCGCCGGCACACACTCGACTCGGCATAGGAAGCGGTCTCCATCAGCAGCTGGCGCCCTATCTCCTGCTCGGCGATAGGCTTGCCCTGCATGAATTTCTCCATTTTCTGGAGGTCCTTGTAGGCATAAAAGGTGATGCATTGCCCTTCGCCGCCGTCGCGGCCGGCGCGGCCGGTCTCCTGATAGTATCCCTCGAGCGACTTGGGCATGTCGTAGTGGATGACAAATCTCACATCGGGCTTGTCGATGCCCATGCCAAAAGCGATTGTGGCCACAATCACATTGACCTCCTCCATGAGGAAAGCGTCCTGATTGGCCGAGCGGGTGGCGCTGTCCATGCCGGCATGATAGGCAAGCGCCTTGATGTCGTTGACACGCAGCATCTCGGCAAGCTCCTCCACCTTCTTGCGGCTGAGGCAATAGATGATGCCGCTCTTGCCGGGATTGTTCTTGATATACCGGCATATATCCTTGTCAATGTCAGCCGTCTTGGGGCGCACCTCATAATAGAGGTTTTCACGATTAAACGACGACTTGAAGATATTGGCCTCCATCATGCCCAGATTTTTCTGGATGTCATGCTGCACCTTGGGAGTGGCTGTGGCTGTGAGGGCAATCACCGGGCGCGTTCCTATCTCGTTGATTATAGGGCGTATGCGACGGTATTCAGGGCGGAAGTCATGACCCCATTCCGAGATACAGTGAGCCTCGTCAACGGCATAGAATGAGATGGTAACCGTCTTGAGAAACTCTATATTCTCTTCCTTGGTCAGCGACTCGGGAGCGACATAAAGCAGCTTGGTTTTACCGGCCACTATGTCACTTTTCACCTGGTCGATAGCCGAGCGGTTGAGTGACGAGTTGAGAAAATGAGCTATGCTGTCCTTGTCGCTGAAATGGCGCATGGCATCCACCTGATTTTTCATCAAGGCTATCAGTGGGGAGATTACAATTGCAGTCCCTTCCATCATCAGAGCAGGTAACTGATAACACAACGACTTGCCGCCGCCGGTGGGCATCAACACAAATGTGTCGTGCTCGTCCAGCAGACTCTGGATTATTGCTTCCTGATTACCTTTGAATTTATCAAAACCAAAGTGTTGCTTCAATGCTATATTTAACTCTTGCCTGTGCGCCATGATAGAGGGAGAAGGTTTAAGATTAATAGTGAATGATTAATAATATGTTAGGGTGCGATAGGTATCAACGGGTCTCGAAGTTGGCTGCAATAAGCTTTTCGAGGGCATAATCGCGGGTGACAGTAAATTTTTTCTTCTTGGTCGACGGCAGCTCATACATGGGGTCAATCATGATTGACTCAACGATTGAGCGCAAGCCACGGGCTCCAAGCTTATACTCTATAGCCTTGTCGACAATCAGGTCGAGAGCATCGTCGTCAAACACCAACTCCACGCCGTCCATCTCAAAGAGCTTCTTATACTGCTTGATGATGGCATTGTTGGGCTCGGTCAACACGCGTCGCAAAGCGTCACGGTCAAGCGGGTTAAGATGGGTGAGTATAGGGAGACGGCCTATAATCTCGGGGATGAGGCCAAATGACTTGAGGTCCTGAGGCGCTACAAACGACAGGAAATTTTCCCTCTGCACCTTCTGGCGAGCCGAGTCACTTGAATAGCCCACGACATGGGTGTTGAGGCGCTGGGCAATCTTGCGCTCGATGCCGTCAAAGGCACCGCCGCAGATGAAGAGGATGTTTTTGGTGTCGACGGCTATCATCTTCTGCTCGGGATGCTTGCGGCCACCGTTGCGGGGGCACGTTTACCACCGAGCCCTCGAGGAGCTTCAGCAGGCCCTGCTGCACGCCCTCGCCGCTCACGTCGCGGGTGATCGAGGGGTTGTCGCTCTTGCGGGCTATCTTGTCTATCTCGTCGATAAACACGATGCCGCGCTCGGCCTTGGCCACATCATAGTCGGCCACCTGGAGCAAGCGCGTGAGCAGGCTCTCGATATCCTCGCCCACATAGCCGGCCTCGGTGAGCACTGTGGCGTCCACGATGGTGAAAGGCACGTCGAGCAGGCGGGCGATTGTCTTGGCCAGCAAGGTTTTACCGGTACCGGTGGGGCCTACAAGTATAATATTACTTTTCTCGATATCGACATCATCTTCACCCTGCAGCAAGCGCTTGTAGTGGTTATAGACAGCCACCGAGAGATACTTTTTGGCATCGTCTTGACCGATTACATATCGATTAAGAAACTCGGTAATTTCCTTGGGCTTGGGAAGCTTTTTCAGGTCGAGACTCTCATCAACCTTGTCATTGGGGCGTTTACCCTCAACGCCACGGAAGTCGACAAGCGCATCATGGAGATGGTCGACACAGTCGTCACATATTAAAATTTCGTCGGAAAGTGCGCTGGGCACCAACACCGAGGCCATCGATGCCGGACGCCCGCAAAACGCACAACGATTTTCTTTACTTTTTTTTGCCATTATTATTAGTAATGTACTAATCTAATTACTTACTACGGCGGAGCACATCGTCAATCATGCCATATTCCTTGGCCTCCTCGGCAATCATCCAATAGTCGCGGTCGGAGTCACGCTCTACTTTTTCGATAGTCTGGCCCGAGTGATCGGCGATAATGGTATAGAGCTCTTTCTTCAGTTTCTGTATTTCACGCACGGTAATCTCCATGTCAGAAGCCTGGCCCTGGGCGCCACCCATAGGCTGGTGGATCATCACCCTGGAGTGGGGCAACGCAAAACGCTTGCCTTTCTCTCCCGACACGAGCAGGACAGCTGCCATTGACGCTGCCATGCCGGTGCATATTGTCGACACGTCGCTTGAAATATACTGCATTGTGTCATAAATGCCGAGACCGGCATAAACCGAGCCGCCGGGCGAGTTGATGTAAATCGACACATCTTTTCCGGGATCGGCTGAGTCGAGATAGAGGAGCTGAGCCTGTATCACATTGGCTGTATAATCGTTGACATCTGTGCCGAGGAAGATGATGCGGTCCATCATCAAGCGGGAGAAAACATCCATCTGGGTCACGTTGAGCTGACGCTCCTCGAGGATGGTGGGTGAGATATATGACGCGTTGGTAACTGCCTGAGCATACTGGTCAAGAGCAAGGCCATTCATGCCTAAATGGTTTACCGCGAAATTTCGAAAATCATTTTTCATAATTACAATTCTTTAAATTGGTTAGTCAAAGTTACAAATAAATCAGATGCTATGCAAAAAAACATTTGCTCATCACATCATTTTGTACCTTGGACGCGAAGTCAAAGATACAAAAAAAATCACAGAGCTACAAATATTTTATATATCTGTGACATTACTATATTACATTATAACAAATTGCATGCCAAAAAATCCACTAATACCACGGTCATCCAGGTGGGTATTTTAATAATATATGTTAACCCTCCACTGCAACTGCCGTTAATGTTATCTGTCACCTCTGTATAACGACCTTACTTGCGCTCGATAGCACAAAAAAGCATCAGGGCCAAGCCGCGATGTGGGGCTCAGTCCTGATGTATAAGTGTGGTTTCTATAAAGTGCCTGTTATGCCTCGGCGGGAGCTGCCTGAGCAAGCTCCTTGAAACGATCGAGCGACACTTCCTGCTTGTCAAGGTCAATCATCTCCTTGATAGCGTCAAAGAGCTTGAGGTCACCCACGCGCTCTACGATGTTGCCACGATAGTTGCGGTCACCGAGGATACGCTTGGCATAGTCGGTGAGGGTCTCGTCATCAACATTGGTCATGCCATACTGGGCAAACTGCTGACGGGCCATGAACTTGGCATAGTTGAGCAGGTCATCTTCCTCAATCTTAACATTGGCAAGACGGGCAAGCTGCTCATGCACGAGCTGCCACTTGAGGCCCGGCTCCATCTTCTTGAACTCCTCGTCGATGTTCTCATCGGTAAGCTCGTCGTTGCGACGCATGAGCCATTTCTTGAGAAGCTCGACAGGTAGCTGCATATCGCCATACTGCTTCATCATAGCCTCGGTGAAGTCACGTTCAAAGAGCTGCTCGCTGTTGCCCACGAGCTGCTGGGCAATCATATTCTTGATAGCCTCGCGATATTCCTTTTCATCCTTTACCTGGTCCTTGCCAAACACATTGGTGTAAAGCTCTTCACCAAGCTCGGCTTCCTTGACTACGATAAACTCAGAGATGCTGAACTGGAAGTCACCCTTGACATTCTCGGCCTTATCCTTGTCGATGTTGAGCATCGAGGCCAGCTCGGTGAGATTGTCGCCTGAAGCCTTGGCAGGATTGAACACTACCTTGTCGCCAACCTTGGCACCGTTGAATTTCTCAGCCTCGGCCTTGTCGGCAAATCGCATGGGCAGGATAATGCCGTTGACAACCTGGATTGCATCCTCACCTTCATTTACAGTGCCATCCTCGTTGAGCTCAAAGATTGAACCCTTGACAAGGGCATCTTCCTCCATCTGCTCGCCGGGTACCTGTGCGCCAAAACGCTTGCGGAAAGCCTTGTCCTGCTCATCAACCATCTCGTCAGTAACCTCGATGGTATAATAGGGCATCTTCACGCTCTTGTCGAGCTTGATATCGAGGGCGGGAGAGAGAGCAAGGTCATATTCAAATGTGAAATCCTTCTCATTCTTAAGGTCAAGCTCCTTAACCTCTACGGGGATAGGCTCGCCAAGCACATCAACCTTGTTGTCGCGGAGATAGTTCATCACTGCCTCATACACAACCTGATTGATGACATCGCTGGTCATCTGCTTGCCAAAACGGCGGTAAAGTTCACCGTAAGGCACATGACCTTTACGGAAACCGGGTATAACACGGGTGCGGCCAAACTCCTTGAGGTCTTTCTGCACCTTGGCCTTGTAATCGTCTTCTACAACCTTGACTGTCAAGCGAGCGCTCACGTCAGAGGTTTTATTCATGGTTACTTCCATAGCTGTAAAATAGTGTATATTTTAAATTATCTATTCTTATTTAAAATTGGCACGCCGGGCTACTCATCAGCCGGACACGCCAAACCGACTGCAAATTTAGCACTTATCCTTCAAATCACAAAATAAACTTCATTTTTGCACAAATTGCGGTCATCGCGCTCCTGTTGGGGAGAGCACGATGCCCGCAATCAATATTGTAGGAAATAAGGCCGATGCCTGTGTTATCAGTTGCTAAAGGTGAGCCGGTCATCCTTGACATCGATGACGATGGGACGGTCGCGGTCGACGGTGCCTGCGAGGATATCCTTGCTCAGGCGGTTAAGCACCTGCCGGTGGATGACTCGCTTGACCGGACGTGCGCCAAACTCGGGATCGTAACCCTCGTCGGCAAGGAGGGCGACTGCCTCGGGCTTGACCTCGAGGGTGACACCTGAGGCGGCAAGCATTTTCTTGACCGAATTAATCTGAAGGCCCACAATCTCCTCAATCTCTGCGCGGTTGAGCGGGGTGAACATGATGGTCTCGTCGATACGGTTGAGGAACTCGGGACGTATGGTCTGCTTGAGCAGCTCGAGCACCTCGCCTTGGTCTTCTCGATGGTCTCCTCGCGGTTGTCGTCGGTCATCTTGGCAAAGTTGTCGCGGATGACTGACGAGCCCATGTTGGAGGTCATGATTATGATGGTGTTCTTGAAGTTGACCATACGGCCCTTGTTGTCGGTGAGGCGGCCGTCGTCAAGCACCTGCAACAGGATGTTGAACACATCGGGATGGGCCTTTTCTATCTCATCAAAGAGCACCACTGAATAGGGCTTGCGGCGCACAGCCTCGGTGAGCTGGCCACCCTCATCATAGCCCACATATCCCGGAGGCGCTCCGACGAGACGGCTCACAGTGTGCTTCTCCTGATACTCGCTCATATCGATACGGGTCATCATGTTCTCGTCGTCAAACAGATACTCGGCAAGAGCCTTGGCAAGCTCGGTCTTACCCACACCGGTGGTGCCGAGGAAGATAAACGAGCCGATAGGACGGCGCGGGTCGTTAAGGCCTGCACGGCTGCGGCGCACGGCATCGGCAATGGCAGTGATGGCCTCTTCCTGGCCTATCACGCGGCTGTGGAGCTCGGCTTCAAGGTGAAGCAGTTTCTCACGCTCGCTGGTAATCATTTTTTTGACGGGGATACCGGTCCAGCGCGAAACCACATCGGCGATGTCCTCGGCATCGACCTCCTCCTTGATAAGGGCTTTCTCGCCCTGCATCATCTTGAGCTGTTCCTGAATGTCTGCATTCTCCTGCTCCTTGGCTGGCACCTTGGAGTAGCGTATCTCGGCCACCTTGGATAGTCGCCCTCACGCTCGGCGCGCTCGGCCTCGAAGTTGAGCTGCTCGATGTCAATCTTGTTCTGCTGGATGCGGTTGATAAGCTCCTTCTCGGCCTTCCACTTGGCCATGTATTCCTTTTCATCCTCGCGCATAGTGGCGAGCTCTTTCTCGAGGTTCTTCACCTTGGCTTCATCACCCTCGCGCTTTATGGCCTCGCGCTCAATCTCCTTCTGGGCAATCATGCGGGTAATCTCGTCGAGGGCCTGGGGCACGGAGTCAATCTCCAAGCGAAGCTTGGATGCGGCCTCGTCGACAAGGTCAATAGCCTTGTCGGGGAGGAAACGGTCGGTGATATATCGCTCGGAGAGCTGCACGGCGGCTATAATAGCCTCGTCGCGGATGCGCACCTTGTGGTGGTTTTCATAGCGCTCCTTAAGGCCACGCAGGATGGCGATGGCGCTTGCCTCGTCGGGCTCGTTGACCATCACCTTCTGGAAACGGCGCTCGAGAGCCTTGTCTTTCTCAAAATATTTCTGGAACTCGTCGAGAGTGGTAGCGCCGATTGAGCGCAACTCACCACGGGCAAGAGCCGGCTTGAGAATGTTGGCAGCATCCATCGCGCCCTCCCCCTTACCGGCACCCACGAGAGTGTGGATTTCATCAATGAATAATATAATCTCACCGTCACTGCCGGTGACCTCATTGACAATCGCCTTGAGGCGCTCCTCAAATTCACCTTTGTATTTTGCGCCGGCCACGAGTGCGCCCATATCAAGCGAGAAAATCTGCTTGTTGCGCAGGTTTTCAGGCACATCACCGCGCACGATACGCTGGGCCAGGCCCTCGGCTATCGCAGTCTTGCCGGTACCGGGTTCACCCACGAGCATGGGATTATTCTTGGTGCGTCGGCTCAAAATCTGGAGCACACGTCTTATCTCGTCATCACGCCCTATTACCGGGTCGAGCTTTCCTGAGCGGGCACGCTCGTTGAGATTGATGGCATATTTTGAGAGTGCGTTGTAAGACTCCTCGGCACTTTGGTCGGTGACTTTCTTGCCTTTGCGCAGCTCCTGAATTGCGGCATTGAGCTCACGCTCGGTGAGACCACAATCCTTCAATATGGTCGACGCCGGCGAGTTCACTGCAAAAATGGCAGCAAGCAGAGCCTCGACGGTGACATATTCGTCACCCTGTTTCTTGGCGATATCAAGAGCTTTCTGCAACACATCATTGGACTCGCGGCTGAGATAAGGCTCTGAGCCCGAGACCTTGGGGAGCTTTGCAATATCAGCGTCGATGCGCTGGTCGAGCAGAGCCATGTTGGCTCCAATCTTTTGAAAGATAAACTTCACAAGCGCTTCCCCTTCTGTGACAACCCCCTTGAGCAGATGCACCGGCTCGATAGCCTGCTGCCCGGCGGCACGTGTCAGCTCCACGGCTTTCTGGATTGCCTCCTGTGACTTAATTGTAAAATTGTTGAAGTTCATAAGTAATGACGTAAATTAAATTTCTTTATGATTTAACAATTAGTGTGCCAAAAATGTTGAGGATGCTACAAGAAACATTCGGCCGGATGCCTCTCAAGGCATCCGGCCGACAGAAATATCTTAGGGATATATTTTGGGACAGGCTCTTACACGAGATGGCGCAGGAGTGTATCGCGGTCGCCATGAAGGAGGTCGATCACGGGCACCTCTACCATAGTGTAGGCACCGGGCTGCTGCTTCATCGAGGCGCGGGCTACCCCCACGAGTATCTGGGCGGTGAGAGCCGGATTATTGATGGTCATGTTAAACTCAAAACGCTGGTTTTGGGTCTTGCCTGACACGCCTTTGCGCACCATGTGCACTCCATGGCCCATATCCTTGACCTCATCGACTGAGTCAACAGCCATCACGTGGGTCTCGTCAGAGGCAAAGTAGGGGTCTTCCTTCACCAGGCGGGTTACCTCCTCGAGGCTTGCACCGGGTTCAAGCTCGACATAGACCATGCGGCGGTGCATGCCGTCGCCGTTGGGCATGGTCATGGAGAGGGCGCTTCTTCACTCCGGGCTTTGACTTGACACACACGGTGTGACCCATGCTCATGCCGGGGCCAAAGTTGGTGTAGGTCAATCCCTTGGGCGCGGCGGCCTGCATGAGAGTGCGCACAACCGAGTCGCTACCCGGATCCCATCCGGCCGAGATGATGGCAACGGTGCCATGCTCCTTGGCGATAGCGTCGAGGTGGTTGCGGAGGTCAACGATCGAGGTGTGGATATCATAGGAGTCGACAGTATTGATGCCCATTGCAAGATATTGGGCGGCATATTTCTCGACCTCGCGGGTGGGGGTACACAGGATTGCCACGTCAACCTTGCCAAGCTCGGTAATGTCGGTCACCACCTTGTAGGGGGTGAGCTCGGCGGGGATATTTGCCACTGAGCGGCGCACCACTCCGGCAATTTCAAAATCGGGGGCTGTCTCAAGGGCATCGAGCACAAAATGGCCGATGTTGCCATAGCCCACAATTGCTGCTTTTATCATTGTTATATATGTTTTTAAAATAACGGGAGCGGCATGCTGACAGTCGCTCCCGGTTGAATTGTAATTATTTTTTCACAAGTGCCTCGGTGTCGCGGGCTATCATGAGCTCCTCGTCGGTGGGGATGACACACACCTTGACACGCGATGCAGGGGTTGAGATTTCAATCTCCTCGCCACGGGCCTTGTTTTTCTCGGCATCAATCTCGACACCCAGGAATGCAAGGGGCTTGCACACATCGTAGCGGAGACCGGTCTGGTTCTCCCCTACTCCGCCGGTAAAGACGATAATGTCGACACCCCCCATCTCGGCTGCATAGGCTCCGATATACTTGATGATGCGCTGCTCATACATGTTGAGAGCCAGCGTAGCACGCTCGTCGCCATTGTTGACAGCATTCTCGAGGTCGCGCATGTCACTTGAAGCCTCGGTCATGCCGAGCACGCCGCTTTCCTTGTTGATGATGCGCTGGAGGTCGGCTGCAGTGAGGTTGTGCTTGGCCATGAGGAAAGTGAGCGCTCCGGGGTCGACGTCGCCCACGCGGGTGCCCATCATGAGGCCCTCGGTGGGAGTGAGGCCCATGGAGGTGTCCACGCTCTTGCCTCCTCTACGGCTGTGATGGAGCCGCCGTTGCCGATGTGGCAGGTGATGATCTTCTTGTCGGCAGGGTCAACGCCGAGAAATTCACACACCCGCTGCGACACATAGCGGTGGCTGGTGCCGTGGAAGCCGTAGCGACGCACACCATCTTCCTTATAATATTTGTAAGGGAGAGCATACATGTAGGACTCTGGGGGCATAGTCTGATGAAACGCTGTGTCAAACACTCCCACCTGAGGCACATTGGGCATGAGAGCGTCGATAGCCTCGATACCGGTCATATTGGCAGGATTGTGAAGGGGCGCGATGTCATAGCACTCGCGTATCATTTCCTTCACCTCGTCGTTAATGAGCACACTCTTGTTGAATTTCTCTCCGCCATGCACCACGCGGTGTCCTACAGCGTCAATCTCTTCAAAAGACTTGATGCAACCCTCGACGGGATCGGTGAGGAGCTTGAGTATAGCCTCAACCGAGCCTTTGTGGTCGGTGAGTCCAAGCTCAATGATGGCCTTTGAGCCGTCGGCTTTCTTATATTTGAGGAAACCGCCGTCGAGACCTATCTTTTCCACGCCACCCTCGGCCATTGTGTTGCCGGTGACGGTGTCAATGAGTTTATATTTAACAGAACTGCTACCGCAGTTAAGTACCAAAATTTTCATGATGCAAGATTTATTTATATTATTCCTTTAATGTGTAATTAATTTTTCAGACCGATAGCCTGATTACAGGTGATGATGATGGTCTTGTAGATATCCTCGGGAAAGCAACCGCGCGAAAGGTCGTTGACGGGAGCTGCGAGACCCTGCAGGATGGGGCCTACAGCCTCAACACCGGCGAGACGCTGCACGAGCTTATAGGCGATGTTACCCACCTCGAGGCTGGGGAACACGAGCACATTGGCACGGCCCGAGAGGGGTGAATCGGGAGCCTTGGAGGCAGCTACACCGGGCACGATGGAAGCATCGGCCTGAAGCTCGCCGTCGACAATGAGCGAGGGCTCCATCTCCTTGGCTATCTTGGCGGCCTCAATCACCTTGTCGATACGCTCATGCTTGGCGCTACCCTTGGTCGAGAATGAAAGCATGGCCACGCGGGGCTCAAAGCCGGCAATGTCGCGGGCTGTCTTGGCCGATGACACTGCAATCTGGGCGAGCTCGGGAGCTGTGGGGTCGGGAAGCACAGCGCAGTCGGCAAAGACGAGCATATCGTCGGTGCCGTAGGGTGAACCCTCGGGAAGGAGCATCAAGAATGCGCCTGAGACCACGCTGATACCCTTCTGGGTCTTGATTACCTGGAAGGCAGCGCGGAGGACATTGCCGGTGGTGTTCATCGCACCGGCCACCTGGCCGTCGGCATCGCCGTTTTTAATCATGAGGCAACCGAGATAGAGGGGATTGGCAGCTGTGAGCTCGGCCTGCTCCATTGTCACGCCTTTATTCTTGCGGAGTTCATAAAACAGGGGTGCATATTTTGCAATCACGGCCTTGTCGGCAGGATTAACGATAGTAGCCTTGTCGATTGAGCTGAGGTTGAGATCCTTGGCCATAGCCAGAATTTCGGCAGGGTCACCTATGAGTATTACATCGGCTATGCCGTCGTTGATGATGCGGTCGGCAGCTGTGAGTGTACGGGCCTCGGTTCCTTCGGGCAGCACGATGCGCTGGCGATTAGCCTTGGCGTTAGCGATAAGTTTATCAAAAAGTGCCATAATATTGTTTTGTTATATAGATTATTCAAATTAATCAGGTAAAGTCATATCAGCGGTCACTGTCCCACGATGGCTCTCACGGCCGATTGGTCAGACACCCTGTGCCAGCTTGGCGAGCCGAGGAAGCCCGAGCTATATCCACTGCCCATGCCGCTTGACGAGATGCTCCAGGCATAGGAACTGCCCGAGGAGCCGCCCCAGTAACCCACCTTGCCGTCGGAGCACATCACGTCGGCCCATGTGGGCACGGTGATGTCACCGATGTGGGAGTAGCCGCCCGCGGTCACTTTATAGCCGCTGAGCACAATCTTGGGCTCATCGCTATAGTTCCACCTGTCATTGATGTGGACACGCTCGGTGGTGGCCCATATTGTAGGATATTTGCATCCGGGAGCAGTGACAAGGAAGTATTTACCACCTTTGTTACGTTTCAGTACATTCTGATAGGCATTGAGCACCCCGCCCGTTGAGTTGCCGGTTGATGCTGAGGGCGCGCTCTCTTTTTGCACAACCACATTGGTGGTCTCCTTGACAATTATAGTCTCAGCCTTTTCCGTGGGCTTGGGGTCAGGTTCCTGCTTGTCGCTGCTGTCGGGCTTGAGGAGGAGCGCCACGAGCAATCCCACAATGATGCCGAGCACCACAAGGAGCACAATGAGGAGTGTATTGTTGTTATGGCCTGAGCCGCCATTGTTGACCGGGGGCTGAGGCGGCATCATCGGTTGCCGGTCGGGAAAGTTGGAGTTATTCATAATTTTCAAGGATTAGATTATTGAGTCTTCGGGCTTCAATGTGGGTGGGGTGTTGACGGAGCACAAGGTCGGAAAACATCTTTATCGCTCCCATATCCATAGGCTCGATATCGCGCGGGGTGTTGAGCCAGATAAACTTCATGGGCAATCCGGCATATGCGCCTATCATGCTGAGATAGACCGAGAAGATATCCTCGCCGCGGGCAACGTCATCAAATGTCACCTGCTCAAAGTTGATGGGGATTACCTCGCTGAGTGCGAGACAGAAATTGGGAAGCACCACCTGCTTGGAGGGATTGAGATTGAGCAGCATGTAACCGTCGCGGGTGTTGTAGAGACGGTTATCAATCATCATCATCGTAGGGTGTCCCGGCTCGATGGTAACTGCTGAGATATTTTTGAGCCGCGCCGCTGCTTTGTCTCCTCTCTGGGCGAGGTCGTGCATCGAGGCCCCCGTGATTTTGAGATTATGGGGTATCATGAGCCTTACAGGCCGGCTCTGATTGAGAGTGCCCCACAGCAGTGAATCCTCCTCTATCGTGTAGAGGACATTGTTGATGGTCTTGAAATGAGAGTTACCGGCATCGACGGTGATGGTGCCAAATTTCACGCCATCAGGATAAAATGTATCGACACCCCCTATTTTCTCTACTGTGGCGGGGATGTTGAGATTGATGGGTCTATTGCCCACATTCTCGCTACACAGGGCATCACCGCTTATCTGGGTGACGGTGTAGCCGTGTCCATCGGCTTCAATCTCGGCCGGGACGGTGAGAGTGGTCTTGCCACCGCCATTATACCAGCGTTTCAGTGCTACATTTCCACCCTCGAGCTTGCAGAAGTCCATCGTGTCACCGTCAACCACTGTCTGCAGCATGCTTGAAGCCGTGGTCGGGACAGCGTTGATGTCGGTATCGGCAACCTTATGGGTATTTGAGCCACATCCGGCAACAATTACCGCCATTGCCGGAATTGTCAGGATATGTTTTATTGACCGCTTCATTGGATTAGTGTTGTATTTATACTGCAAAATTAACAATTATCGGCAACTCTCCAAAAATTATTTTTCTGCGCCGAGCATATCTCCCACGAGTGGCATCACATAGCGGGCGCGTGGCCACACATTAGTGTAAAATTTAGCATCGGGATAGGGATAAGGACCCACCGAGGGGCACAGCTCGACACAGACATAAAACACCCCCAACTTGTCATCGACATAATCCTGCAACGACCCGTAGGGTCGGCCGGCAGGGCGACGCGGATAGCCGGTAATCTCGGTTATCTTCTTTCCAAGCTCCTTGTCGAGGGGAGTGGGATCGGAGATATAGAGTATCTCGCCTTGGGTATGATAGGAAATGACAGCCACAGGCTTGGTCTTGTCAAGAGCTGCCACGAGAGCCTTGGTTTCAGGCTCGCTAAATGGTGCCGGACCCTTGTATTCATTGGAGTTGGGCCCCTCGGGGCTACGCTTGTTTTCTTTCCATCCTTGAGGATAATTGCGGTTGAGGTCGACACCGGCAGCATTGGCTTTCCATGAATTGTAGCCATATTCACGCGAAGTTTCATCAATGGGAATGTTGTAAAATGAGCTGCCACACCCTCGGTCGGGGCCGTCCTGAGCTATCACGACACCGTCGGGATTCATCATCGGCACAAGATAATAGGTACACTCCTCAAATATCTTCCTGACATCATACTCGCCAAAGTTGCGTCCCTGTGCATAACAGAGCAGCATCTGCTCGATATTTTTCATCACCATCACCGTGGAGATATATTCGCGGGCATGTATCGAGGCAAGGCCAAAAACAGCCGTCTTTCCACGGCCCATCCTTGCCATCAGCAAGGGGCGACCCTGCACGCTCAGTCCCAACGTATCGACACTCAACATTTCGGGGAACACCGCAGCATATTCACCAAGCTCCTCACCCACCTGAGCGGGTGAATACTTCACAACATCGCGCCACTTGTCGTTGAGAGCAGCAAGCTGATTGGCCACTGCTTCATCGACCGCGACGGTCGCAACCCGGGCAGTATCATCACTCACGGCGGCCGATGCCACCGCATCTTTGCTGCCGCCACCTCGGCATGCGCCCAGCAAAATCGTCACCGCTGTAACTAATAATATCTTATTCATTTTATATCTTGTTGATTATCTTTCCCTTCTTCTACCTCCATCAAGCGCACCCCATCGTATGTCACCTGTCACTGACCCTCCTTGCCCGACATCGCCTTAATATAAGCTGCCGAGGGGATAGTCTCCGACCCATAGTAGGAATAATTGACCTCGGTGGCTTTTAGAACCGGGCCTACACGCTTGCCCATGGCATCAATAAAGCTCCATATTCCCTCTCCTTGCTCGGCAACAGCTCGGTTAAAGGCCCGCGGGAAATACATGCTCACACTCACAGCATCTCCCAGCAAAACCCTGCCTTGCAGGTCGATGAGCTGCAGGCCGCCATCCTTGGTATCGGTAGCGGGTTTCTGTGCAAGAAGCAATGAGTCAGACACAAACTGGATAAAGTCATATTCAGGCTTTACAATCACCTGGCCATTGACATCCATCACTCCACACATCATCAAAGAGTCGCCGTAGATAAACCTGTCGCCACGCATGTCAAAGAAGGTACACACTTTTTCATCGGCTTTAAGCACCTCCTTGCCGTCTACATCAATCAATCCCCACCCATAGCGAGCATCAAGCTTTTGTGCCACAGGCAGGTAGCGTCCAAACACGCGGTCATACACTATCTGATAATCAGCCGATGAGATCGAGAGAACCTCCCGGCCTGCGCTGTCAAAAATCTTAGCCGTGGCATCGAGCACATTATAAACAGAGTCAAAGGGTGCATCAGCATCATAGGTATATTCTGAGAACGCAAATTTCTTATCGACACATGCCACTATCATCCCATCATGACATGCTCCCACGCTGGCATATTCAGCGGGCAATACACTCTTGCCGTTGACATCCACCGCACCTGAATACTTGCCCACCTTGTAGACACCCACGCCCTCGCTGATATCAGAAATCAGTTCAGGCATCTTCCCTCCAATCTTGCCAAGCGACGCAACTTTTTCACCTAATGAGTCGATTACCATCATCTCCCCGTCGACAGGGGTGACAAAAGCCCGTCCGCAATAAAATTCCGAGGCAGCGGTGTAAGCATCCTCGCCCACCTGCTCTCCGTCAAGGCCATGCAGTGTCAACACGCCATTCTCATCCTCAACCCAGTAGCGTCCACCCACAGCAATCGTGGGCTTACCCTCTATCTGAGCTGCCACAAGCGTATTACCGTCAAGGTCTACCATCCCCCATTTTCCTGACTCGGCATCCTGGAACGGTAACGCATCTACCCCCATGATGCCCAAGCCCACAGTCACCGGCTCGTCAACACGGCCTTCTCCTTTACGGCCACAACCGACTACTGTCACTACCAGCACCACCGCCAGCATCATTCTCATTAGTATATTACAGCCTTTATGGCTATCCAATAGCAAAGTCTTTCTCATAATGCCACAAAGTTATGAAACTTCCACTCAATTAGCAAATTTTAACAACAAAAAAAAGTTTCCTTGCTACTATTCGGGCAAGGTAGACTTCCAAGCTGGAAAACTCGCTCCAAATATATTACGAATTACAAGACCCCATGCTACAAAAAAGCATGGGGTCTTATACTAAACAGATTCCAAAAAGTTGTTTAGAGACGCTTCATCGACGATCAGGGGCGGAACTTGTGGGCCTCAGAGCCTGAGTGGGTCTTGACAACTGCGATGTAGAGGTCGGCGTGGTTGAGGTTGTAGACGGGGAGGCTCAGGGTAGTAGCTCCGGCCTCGGCAGGGGTGACGCGCAGCATCTCGCCTTTGATATTGTAAATCTCCACGGCCTCAATTCCATCGGGGCAGGTGGCGATGAGGTTGCCGTCGATGACGGTGACGGCTGAGCGGTAGTCGTCACAAGCTACACCCTCGACACCGGCGCCGGGGAGGGTGTCCTTGGTGTCGCCTTGGAAATAAAGCGAGACAGGAAAGTAGCCGTCTTTGCCATAGAACATGGCATCGGGCACGTCGATGGTCACAGTGTGCTCGCCGGCACTGAAGGCACCAAGCTCGATTGTGCGATTGTCAATGACATCACCGGGACACCAGTTGCTGAACGACTGCCACTGCTCATCGGTCTTGGGGCGATAGCCATAGATACCGTTGGCCTGAGTGTTGAATTTACGGAAGGGCTCACATGACTGTCGACCGGGCTTGAAGGTGAGGGCAAGTTCATCGTCGACATAGACATAGTGCATGCGGCGCACATATTCCTCGCCGTTGGTCCCGGCACCATGGTTGGACATTACGAGCACGAGACGGGAGTCGGCACAATCCTCGGGGACGGTAAACTTGAATGTCTTGATTGTCATGCCGAGGGTGTCGGTGCATGACTCGTTATAATTGTTCATGCCACGGTCGGCGCGGTAATCGGCAGTGCGTATAGTGATGGGAACAAGCACATTGGTATCGACCAAGGGGGCGGCCACGCTGTCGGTAACCAGGTCAACCGACCCACGGAACACGTCCTGACAGCCGGCACAACCTGCAATCTGAGTGTGGGCCGCATAGGGCACACCAAACACCATCAGCTCGAGCCAGAAGTTATAATTTTCACGCAAATCCTTATCGCGCAGGATATTGCTCACATTGTTGACGACAAACTGATAAGGCACCTGTCCGGGTTCCTTGTTCTTGTCCATAAATGGAGTTATGAAGCGACCCAGCTCAAGGCGCATGGGGTCGGTAGAGTCATATTTGATATCATAGATGATGGAATCCTTGGGCACGATGGCAAGGTTGACGCTTGCAATTCGGTCATAGTTGTCACAGAGGGGGAACAACGTGACATCGATGGTGAGCGTCTCGCCTATCTGGTCGAGTTGCTCATCGGTGAGCTTGGTGGAATTGAGGAATGTATAGGGACGGTAATACCCTTCAAAGGGTGCTGACAGTGGCACTTTATCCACGAGATAACCGTCGTAGAAAGTCGCCCTGTCAATCACATTTATTGACACAGAAGAGGCTTTGAACCCCATCGAGGCCAGCATGAGCATCACAATAAGAGCATATTTCTTCATAGTTACAGAATATCGATTGTGGTTAAAATAAAAAAATAAGGTTACAGAATTGAAAGTACCTTGGTGAGCCCCTGGCCACGCTTGTTGACCTCATCGAGCTGGGCCACCGACACCTTGGGTGATGAGCGCAAAGCTCGGTAGGCATCCTGCATCATACTGTTGTTGACCGGGAAGCCCTCGGTGACGGCACGGTCTCGGTCGTCGAGACAATGGGAGAAGAGCCACTCATAGACACTGGGCATATACATAAGTCGGCAAGGCTGGGAATGGTTCATGCCGGGCACACGCGAATAAATCAGGCGAGAAGCCTCGGGGTCATGCTCCTTCATCTTGGCCACCACCTTGTCACTCTCCTTGACCGACACGGCCGCATCGGCTGTACCGTGCACAATCCACAGGGGCACATCATTGAGTCCCGAGACATCTTTCATTGTTGTGCCGCCACACATGGGCATGGCAGCCGCAATGCGGTTGGGGAAAGCGGCGGCGAGATCCATCGCGCCATATCCGCCGAGGCTCATCCCGATGACATATACACGGGTATCGTCGATAAAGGCGAGATTGTCGATGACATGGTCGACGATGTTCATCACCTTTTCTGGGTTCCAGAACTCGCCGGGATTTTGAGGCGCGAGCACATAAGCATCAAGGTCGAGCCCCTTCTTGACAGCGGCGAGGGTGCCATATTTCATCACCTTGTTGAGATCGGTGCCACAGAGTGAGCGGCCGTGGAGGAAGATCACAAGAGGCTTGTCGTCCTTGTCTCCCTCTACCACCGAGCGCGGGGTGGAAAGCCAGAAGTTATATCCGTTTTTAACCTCGCCGCGATGGGCCTTGATTTCCTGGGCATTGAGCGACACGATGGCTACGAGAGCTATCACTATTGCAAGAAACAGTCTTTTCATGATTGGTACAGGTTGTTAAAGGATTGAAAGCACGCGGGTCTTTCCATGACCGCGCTTGTTGACATCACCCAGAGAGTTGACACTCACTTGTCGTGAATAGTCCTTGAGGCTGTGGGCGTTGTTGATTAAGTTCATGTCAATGGTGAAGCCCTCGGTGACTGCACGGTCGACATCGTCGAGGCAATGGGAGAAGAGCCACTCATACACCTCTGAGAGATACATCAGGCGGCAAGGCTTGGAGTGGTCGAGGCCCGGCACGCGCGAGTAGATGAGGCGAGGGGTCGCCGGATTGGCAGCTTTCATAGTCTTGACCACATGGTCGCTCTTTGCTACGCTCACCGAGGCATCGGCGGTACCGTGAACAATCCACAGGGGCACCTGATTGAGACTCGAGAAGTCGCGTCTCACACCACCGCCACACATCGACATTGCTGCCGCAATGCGATCGGGATAGGCCTCGGCGACATTGATTGTGCCCTGGCCACCAAGACTCATGCCTATGAGATAGACGCGGGTATCGTCGATAAACGCCAGCTCGTCGATCACATAATCTATGATGTTCATCACATTTTCAGGTTTCCAAGCACCACCGGGGTTCTGGGGAGCAAGCACATAGGCATCAAGGTCAAGGCCATCTTTTACGGCCTTGAGAGTGCCATAGCGCATCACCTTGTTGAGGTCGGCGCCACACAGACTGCTGCCGTGAAGAAACACTATCAGCGGCTTGTCGCTCTTATCGCCATCCACTACCGACTGAGGGGTGGACAGCCAGAAATTGTAACCGTTTTTGACCTCACCACAGTGAGCATTTATATCCTGGGCCGACACCGACATCACTGCCATCAAGGCGGCCACGATTATTATCAGAATTTTTTTCATTTTCTATATAATATATCTAATATAATATATATGTGTTTTATTGGATTGACATCTTAATAATGCGGTTGCCTCGGCTACCCACCACGAGTGAGTTGCCCGACACCACCGGCGACGACTCAAAGTTATCGCCTATATGCTCGGTAAAGATTATCTCGCCGGTTTTACCTTTGATGAGATAGACATTGCCCGAGCAGTCGGCCGCAAACACTGTCTGCTCACCCTTTTCATTGAGGAAGCCTACAGGTGACGACCATGCGTAATATTTAAGCGGTGTAGTATATACGATCTCGCCGGTCTTGCGTTTAAATGCCATGAACTGACCATTCTGGCCCTTGGTGTTGAGCACACAGTTGGCAAAAATCAGGTCGGCACAATCACCCTTTCCGGGAAGAGCCGTGGCATAGAAACCGCCATCAAAGTGCTTGGAACCTTGGTCGGAACGGCGCGCCTGGATATCCTGCTTCCACACCTCCCGGCCGTTGAGCCCATCGAGCTTGACATATCGGGCTATACCGTTGACACCCTGCTTGTCAACCTCACATCCGGTGTAAACATATGGGTGCCCGTTCTCGACCTCAACAATAAGCGAGTGGTCGGTATCGTCGCCGATGAAGTAACGCCACACGGGCTTCATGGTGTTGAGGTTGACACATATCACATTGCCGCCATTGTCGGCTATATAGCCATAATTGCTGTAAATGCCCACCGATGCCTCGAGGCCCAAGGGGATGGAGCCTGAGCGGTAACGCATCACCGACTGGAGCTTGAGATCGCCGTCAAGGATGAGAAACTTGTAGAAGCTGCCGTTTTCACCGGGACGGAACAGGAATTGCCCCTGACGCACGGGTGATGAGTCATAGGCGCCCCACTGGCGGTAGGCCTTGGGGTCCTCTTTATGGAAATGGGTCACCTCATGCTTGTAGAGGTCGATGACATAGGCTCCAAAGGGACGGCGCTCGGCTATCCCCTGCCCCACATAAAGATTGCCGTTGAGCGAGGGGTCGAGCGAGATTGAGCCCTTGATGGGGTTGACCATATCGATAGCCTTGCGCGAAGCCTTGCCAGTCTCAAAGTTTATGAAGTAGACCGAGCCATAGAGCGAGCCCACCATAATCTCTTGCGGCCCGAAGTTTTCGTTGACAACACCGGCCTGCTTGAAGCTGGCAATGCAGCTGTCGGGCCAGTTGATATACACCGGCTGGCCATTCCATCCCGAGCCTCCGCCCCATCGGCCCTTCATGGGGGTGTTGAAGGTCCAGTCGACCACCACCTTAGTGGGATTGCCCTTGACGGTGCCACCAAAGTCGGCATCACGACGCTGGCCCTTGCGGAATGCAAGGCCACCGGGGACGTTGTCATAGGGGTCAACAGTCGAGTTAAGAATAGGGTCAATCGAGCTGTCCACAACCTCTACTACATATTTCAATTCATCAACCGAGGCATAAGCTGTATCAGGCAGAAAAGCCGGAGCCACGTCAGCCTCGACCGAGTCGACAGCAACCGAGTCGGCATCAGTGCCGCTCTGAGGAGTTGCCTGTCGGTTCTTAGAGCCACAACCTGCCATTGTCAAGGCTGCGAGTGAGAGTGCAAGGATGTAGGTAAATCGCATGTTCAAGCTGATTTTTTATAATCTTTGTTAAATGTTGTAGCGAGTTATTAATCAGGGTGATATATCAACCGCAAAAGCAAAATATTGCGCAAATCGCGCCAAAATGTGTAATATGGCATAACCCACTAAATATCACCATGGTAGCATCCTTAAATGCCTCATTTTCCACAGCGTTATATACAAATATAATAAAATTTGTTCAAAAAAGCCCTCCCCTCTCCGCCACATGCAAGCTGCCCGACTACAAGAGCCGGGCAGCTTGGCTTAAAATCAAAAAACTGCAATTTCCTTGCCGATATTACAAATGATTGTGGTATATTTGCAGGATATCATACCCTTTACCGTTGAGTAATTATGAATTTAATATCTTTATCACGTTGGCTTGCTGTCGGGATGAGTCTTGGGGCCATGTCATCATATATTGACGGCTTCAACTTCCCGCAGGTAATGGACCACTCTCTTGGCAGACGTGCCAAGCAGAGTGTGACACCCGACTCCAATATCCACGTCAACCATGATAGGAATTTCCCGTTTTAATTTCACTCACACTCATGACCCATGACAACGCGTCGTCCCTACACCTTTGACCGAGTAATAAGGCTCATCATCACTATCGCGCTGACACTCGGGACCTTGTGGCTCATCAACTATCTCAAGGATGTGCTGCTCCCATTTCTTGTATCCTGCCTGATAGCCTACATTCTGGAACCATTTGTGCAATACAACCGCATGTTGCTAAGGCTCAAGGGCCGTGCAATGGCTGTATTCATCACCCTCTTTGAGTTCACATTCCTCATTGTAGTGCTGTGCAGCATCTTTGTGCCTCAGATTTTCAACGAAATCCACGAGATGGCACGCATATTTCAGGATTACGCCTCCTCCGACGGAAAGATACAATTCCTGCCCGACGAGGTCCACGAGTTCATACGCCGCAACATCGACTTCCAGGCTTTAGGCCAGAAATTGCTCAAGCAAGAGTGGATGACCATGCTCGAGAGCGCCCTCAACACCTCGTGGGGCATAATCTCGGGTAGCTTTACCGTGATTATGGGCATATTCAGCTGGCTCATCGTCTTCCTTTATGTCATCTTTGTGATGCTAGACTATGAACGTCTCAACAACGGCTTCAGGAAGATTGTGCCCCCGGCCTACCGCGACACTGTCAACAAGATAGGACTCGACATCAAGGAGAGCATGAACCACTACTTCCGCGGCCAAGCCCTCATCTCATTTATCGTGGGCATACTGTTCAGCATTGGCTTCTACATCGTCGACCTTCCCCTGGCCATAGTGCTGGGCATGATGATAGGCGTGATGAACATGGTGCCCTATCTCCAGCTCATCTCGCTGTTACCCACCACGCTGCTGTGTCTTGTATATGCAGCCACCGGCGGTGGCAATTTCTGGGTGATATTCTGGGAGTGCATGGCCATCTACTGCATCGTCCAGGCGATACAGGACCTCTTCCTCACCCCTAAGATTATGGGCAAGGCAATGGGGCTCAACCCCGCCATTATCCTGCTGTCGCTCTCAATCTGGGGCACACTGTTAGGCTTCATCGGGCTCATCATCGCCCTGCCGCTCACCACCCTGCTCATCGCCTACTACAACCGATATGTCATCGACCGCAACTCGGTGACAGAGTCCAATCTCCCTACTCACCCTGAGACCTGAGGAGCGAGGCAGCGCGCTCATAATCCTCTTCCCTCACCATCAATCTCACATCACCCAGCGGGCCTCCCACCGGATAAATGCTTGAAAAGATGGCATTGTCGAGAGCGCAAGGTATACCATCGGCCTCGAGTCGTCCGGCCGTTATTGACGCCTCAGTAATATCGGCAAACGTTGCAAGCAGTTTCAGTGACATAATATATAATTTTAAAGGTTAATTCCCCACAAATATAACAATTTATTTCAGCTAATCAATGATTATTGAGATAAAATCACTCACCCACGAGGGGCTCGCACCCTATACCTCGCTTACTGAGGCCCAGCTGCGTTGTGACCTCGACCCGCGCCGCGGCCTCTTTATCGCTGAGAGTCCCAAGGTGATTGACATTGCCCTGAGAGCCGGCTACACGCCGGTGTCAATGCTGTGTGAAGAGCGCCACATCACCGGCGACGCAGCCCCTATCATCGCCCGGTGTCCCGCCGAGATGCCTGTCTACACCGGCTCCCGCCGGTTGCTTGCCTCGCTCACCGGTTACACTCTCACCCGTGGCGTGCTCTGCGCCATGAGGCGGCGTCCCCTCCCCACAGTCGAGGAGGTAGTGAAAGATGCCCGCCGTGTTGCCGTCATCGACAGCGTGTGTGACACCACCAACATCGGGGCTATCTTCCGCTCGGCGGCAGCTCTCGGCATCGACGCTGTGCTGCTGACCCCCTCAACATGTGACCCTCTCAACCGCCGAGCCATCCGCGTCTCAATGGGCAATATCTTTCTACTCCCCTGGACATGGCTCAGCGACCCGATACAATCGCTTGGAAAACTCGGCTTCAAAACAGTCGCACTGGCTCTTACCGACCGCTCGGTGCCCATTGACAATCCCAAACTCATGGCCGAACCTCGCCTCGCCATCATCCTCGGCACAGAGGGTGACGGCCTCGCCCGCAACGTGATAGACAACGCCGACTACACCGCCCGCATCCCCATGAGCCGCGGTGTCGACTCCCTCAACGTTGCCGCAGCATCGGCTGTGGCATTCTGGCAATTGCGTGCACAATGAAACGGCTTCTCCCCATCATAATACTCCTCGTGGCTGCACTGCTTGGCATTACCGCCTGCGACAGCCACACCCCCCTGCGCACGGAAATCGCCGAGGCCCGACGCGCGATGCCGCTGCCGCTCGGCATCTTTGGCAACATCTCTGTGGTGGAATACAATGATACCGACAACCTCGTCACCATTGACATCACCCCCGGCACCATCGTTGCCGACTCCTTGTCACTACAATCACTCTATGCCGAGCTTTCTCCCGGGTTCCCCCTGCTTATGGTGCGCGAAAACCTGCCCGCGCTGCTCGACCGGGTCGTCGAAGATTGCGCCTCGCTCGTCATCACTATCGCCGGCCTGCCACTCGACACCATCCATCCCTCTACCCTTGAGCAAGCAATCGCCGACTCCACAGCTACCCTCACGCCCCGGGAGCGTGCCATCGAATTACTGGGTCTTGCCATCGCCTCTGAGCAAAAATCACTCCCTGCCACCCCGCCCACGCCCGAGCCGGCAAGCGGTGCCGTCACTGCCGGATGCCGCCTTGAGGGCAACGCTGTGGTCTATGACATCGTAATCGACAGCGTGAGCTGGACCAATAGCTCCTTTGCCGACTCCTGTGCCACCATCATCACCCGTGACATCCTCCCCGTGAGTGCCAACCGCAACAGCCTCTTGCGCTACATCATCGATGCACGACGCAACTACATCTTGCGGTTTAAATCCTATCCCGCCACCACTGACACTGTGACACTGAGTTTCTCACCCGACTCCCTTTCACGGATTATCTCGGGGCGTTAAATAATCCCTCAGAGCGGTTACATTTGGAACGGGCAATCACGCAACTGAGGACCATCGCCGGTCATTATCCACACATTCTTGAAATCAAAATCGCCATATTTGCTCTCAGTGCTGATATCAGAACTCTTGACCGAGGTCGATGAAGGCCAGCTTCCACCCGTGCCCTCAAGATAATAATTGTGGCTGTGATAAAAGGTTGACCCTGAATTGTGGGTGCCTATGATGGCATTGCCATGGGATATCTTGCCGCGGTTGAATGTGCGGTGGGTGTCGGTATATGAAGCTGCATATCCCAGTATCCCTCCTGTGTCATCCTTTTGATCAGCCATTATGGCACCCGTGTTATAGCAATCACGGATTATGGCCGAGTGATCTGTTGCCGAGGCACCACCGAGATGCCCCACAACACCCCCCAGCTTGGTTGACGAGTTGTCGCAGCTTATTGTCCCGCCATTCATGCACTTCTCAACCATCACATGATTATTACTATTGTCATAAGAGCCGACATACCCGCACACGCCTCCTATTGTCTTCTGTACTCCGCTACTCGACACACTTCCATGATTGGCACTACATGACACACTCCCGTAGGGACAATCAAAGTAACCTACCACACCTCCTACAGAGCCATCGGCATTGCCACCGGCCTTGATGTCTCCAAAATTAGCGCAGTATTTCACCTGCTCTGTTCCACGAGAGTAATAGTTGAAAATAGAGCCCACGACGCCACCTACACGGGCACCGCCCACTATGCTACCCTTGTTAATGCAATAGTGCACATTAGTCGCGGAATATACCGGGCTTCCGGCATTGGCCTTGTTGGTACCTTCGAGATAACACACTATACCTGCCTGATGGATGCCTCCTGAAGTCAACGCGGCATAGTTGATACAATGGTATAGTGAAGCATCATTCTTACCCATAGCGGCAATACCGGCTGATGAACCTTCCCCGGACGAGATGCCATCAAAGGCACACTCCCTGATTTCGCCCCCGAACAGGCCCACAACACCACCTGCACGCCCCGGTGTTGTGACATTGGCTTTTGAGGCAAGCCCCCTGAGGGTGCCCTTAAAATAGCCGGCTATTCCACCGGCATCGCCTGATGAGGCAACTACCACGCCATTGTAGGTGTAATCAATTTCATCAGCATCAGGGATGTGCCTGGAAACATCTATCGAGTTAGATCCCGAAAGCTCGCAGTCAGAGGCATATCCTGCGATACCGCCTACATTACCGGCACCCTCAACCCTCATTGTCGTTGATGAGAAATTGAGGCGCGACACATCGGCCTTAATCCGCTCCACGTGTCCAAATGCGCCACCTATGTCATTTCCCGTCCCTTTAATGTTGACAGCAATCTCTACCGGGTCGAGGATTATTTTTGCGTTGTTCCCATTGATATATCCGGCAATACCGCCGAGACGGTCACCCCCCTTGACATGAGCCGCAGCCGACTGCTTGATGACATACCTCAGGTAACCTCCACTGTTACTGAACACGATGTCACTTGATGCGTCTTTAATGACAGCGCTACCAAAAAATCCTCCACCGTTTTCTTCGGCATTGACCACCGAGGCAAGTAATATCTTTTGTATCGAGAAACGTCCGTCAACCTCAATATCGCCAATCAGGCCACCTGCATTCTTTGATGCCGATACCGGGCACTTGACTGTCACCTCCTCAATAGAGGAGCCATCATGTGCCTTAAACCGGCCCACGATGCCACCGGCGCCATCCACCTTGGCATCAATCACTTTTACATCAGAACTTTCAGCATCAACGCTGTGTTCAAGAGTGACATTGGTGAAAACAGCACGGTCAGTTACAGCGACATATCCGCATACTCCTCCCACACTTGACGTGCCTGAGATTGAGAATATGTGATTGGGTGTCTTGACATTGTCTACTATGATTTTTTCTCCACTGAAATTACCGACGATACCGCCGACACCGTTTTTCCCGCTAACAGCAAGATTGTTGAAATTCACATCAGAAACAATGAGGGTACCTGTCGCTGAGCCGATGAGTCCCCCCACATTGTCACCCTCAGCGATAACAGTGCCATTGATACCAACATCCGACACCTTGGTTGAGCCACCCGACTCACCTGCAAGAATTCCAACATGGCTTCCACTTCCGGTGATAATTGCACCGGTGAGATTGAGATCACTCACCTCAGCATCAAACAAGCCTTTAAACAAGCCTATATTATCGTCGGCTCCCGCAGTTCCTCCACCAAGATAAGCCATGTTCCTGATTTCATGCCCCCCGCCATCATAGCTCCCCTGGAAACAGGCCGATGTCCATGATCTGCCATCGATAATCTCACTGCGCCGTGGACAATCAAACGACGCTGTCTGCCTGAAATAAAGCCCATAGCCCTGAAACTCGTCCTCTCCAAGGTAATAAAGAAAAGTCAACAGGTCGGCAGCATCATTGATGAGATAAGGCTCATCCTTTGAGCCCTTTCCCTCAAGCATGCTGTAGGCAATCTGAGTATATTTTTCCTGACGTCCCACTCCTCCTACAAATTTCACGAGGTTAACAGCGTCAAGACGATGGCCATTAATCGACACTTTTACAAAATAAGATCCGTCGGCAATCTTGCCTTCGCCCAATCTCAGGCGGCAGGTATAGGCTCCGGCTTTGCCAAACACTTCTACTGTAGGACTGAAACTCAGCGTCCCGTCAAAAGTGTAGCTGACATGATTTCTTGCATCGGTCAGCGCAAACTCTATCGGGGCTGAAAGTGCATCAGCAAGAGCCTGATTATTTTCAGCACTGAGGTGAAAAACCGAAACGGTGCCATCATCTTCAATATTGCCGTCAGGGCCAAAATCATTGTCCACATCTTCAGAACATGATGTTGTTACAGCGGCGATCATCGCGAACACAATCAAAAACAGGGCGCGAAACATTTTTTTATCCATCTTGGTGAGTGATTATTTTTGCATTTGTGAGATATTGGGGACGGGATAGGCTCCGGCCGCAGGTATTATCCACCTACCGTTGTCACCGAGGGTAAACCATTTGAAATTTGAGGGATTTGACATCTGATCTTTTGACAAGAATGCCATGTCGCCTATAAAGTCGGCAGTGCCATCTTTCAGGTCAGGGTCACACATCACTACATTATCGAGACCATAAAGAGCGCCTGTGTCCTCACAGGCTACAAGAGAAATGAAACGCCCCATGTCGCAATGCATCCCATAATCACCGATAAACATATTGCCGTCAGACGAAAACTGAGCTGTGTTCAGGCAATCATAGACCGCACATCCGTCCTCCATTTTCCCTATTATTGTGGAGCAGCGACCGTTGCCCGATGAAGATACCACACCCGCATTTACACACTGCGACACCACCACAGCATTGTGCTCAAACTCGGTACATGTCTTGATTATGGCATTGGCACCACCTACAATTGCAGCCGTACTGCCGGCCACGAGAAACGCAGTGGCAGTTCCTCCCGTCGCTATCGAGCCGGCCACAAGTGCCACAGTGCTTGTAACAACCGCCACGCCGGCAACACAGGTGTGAAGTATCTCCTGCATCTTGGCTGCTTTCTCAAGCTTTCCGGCTCGCTCCTCCCTCACTTCGTTGATAGCCTCGTTGAATTTTTCATCATTACCTTCTTGCTGATAATAGTCGCACAAGCCCGAAATATTGTCGGCATACCGGGTTGACAAAGGAGAGGTGGTGAACCCGGCAGCATTGCCACCACAGTTACGGCGGATCTCGTCGAGAGTCGAGCCTACCTCATCAGTCGCCTCCTGAGTCATGGCATGCATTGAGGTCAATAGCTCTTCCTCGGCCTCAGGGCCAACCATCTCAATTATGCCATAGGTCAACAAGCCGTAATCGGCTCCCTGCAGACACACATCGGCCGAAGTCTCGACAATCTTGATTATTATTTCAGTAGCCTTGCTAAACTCAATTGCTTCCTCAGCGACTGCAAGCACCGGCCCGGCAAATGCCATGACAATCTCCAACGACCCGATGACACACTCGGCAATGTTAAGACCGGTCCACTTGCGGGGGTCGCCAATCTCAGCAGCAATACCACCCACAGGATGGCTTGAAGGGCCGGAGACGTCGCCAAAATTAGCACAATAATGTATTATAGTATTATTTCCGGCGAGTGAAGTGATTCCTCCCGCATTACCTGCGGTTGATTTCACTGTGCCGGTGTTCTGGTCAATAGCCAGCGACCCCCATGTGGTCTTCCCTACAATCCCGGCCACATAAGCATCACCGGTGACAATGCCACTGTTGGCCGAATTGTGGACGACAGCCACCGACGATGATCCACATATACCTCCCACATATTTTTTTCCCGTGACACTCGCAGTGTTGCACACACCGTAGGTACCTGCCTGAGACTCTCCCACTGCACCACCCACAAATTGCTCACCAATCACTGCCCCCGAGTTGCAACAATATCTCAGCACAGCCTGATTGTAGACATATCCTTCTGACTGTGACCCCTTGACACGGGTGCTTCCTATAATGCCTCCTACACCTTCATATCCTTTGACTGAGCCCTCATTGACACATCCTGTGATCCAAGACACACCACTGCCGCCCACCATGCCGCCACTACCCGTGCCGGGCATGCCGCTTGAAATGCCGGCCCCCTCGCCACCACTGACGAGCGCATAGTTGCGGCATCCTGCCACTTGCAGTGTATCACCCGTGCCGATCATCCCTCCGGCACCTGAGTACAAGGCCTTGACATCGCTCCGATTGATACAGCCACTGATCATAACCGACGAATAAAGCCCTGCGCCACCGGTAATTCCACCCACATTCATACCGCCACTCACAGTGCCGCCACTCACAGTGCAATTGCTCAACAGAGTGCGGGAATGCATGTCGGAAGCGCCTATCACTCCGCCGGCACAAGCTCCTGAGCCACCTGCACTTACCGTGCAATTCTCGATACTGCAGTTGGTGAAAGTGGCTCTCGTCATCGAGCCACCCCCCTCTGAGACAGAGGCACCGGCCAATGTGCCGACACCATATTCACCTGTCACCGAGCATCCGCTCATGGCGACACCATCAATAGCTGCGTTGCACAGAAAGCCAAACAGCCCCACCCCGGCAGACCGAGGTCGATTTGAAATCATATTGGTAATCCTGTGACCGTTACCGAGATAGATACCCCTAAATGGAGTATTGGTGTCAGCACCAATCGGAAGCCACCCATACTCCATATCACAACTCCTCGACACCTGCTTCATGTCAATGTCACACACCTGCTCGAAATAGGTGCCCTGAGGTATATCCTTGTTGGTGTCATAGTCGTTGACCATCATCATCAGATTAAAAAGATGGGATGAACTTGACACTACATAAGGTGATTCTTTAGTACCCATGCCCGCTTGCCTGATCACCGGATCAAAGGGGTCAATGACCTTGATGCCGTCATGGCCTACCTTGATGCGACTTCCGAGACCAAACTCAGCACGAGGGAACTCTTTACGGAATTCATCAGTGCCTTTGGTGTTGGGATAAGTAGCGCTCAACAGTCGATACACTCCCTCTTTGAGGCCGGCTTCAATGTTGAGTTCTGACCGCTCTCCATGCCTTATGTGGGTAGCATTGCGACTGATGACCGAGCCGTCAGGGGCAAGAATAGACAGCACTATGTCAGCGGCATCAAGCCCTCGGGTCTCGTCACCGAGAGTTAAGCTGTAATACGGGCCTCTGAAGCCATCGTCACTTTCATCTCCGGTGCCGGGAGAATCAATATCATCAGAGCACGACGTTGAGCACATCACAAGAATACTCAACAGGAAAAACAAATTAAGTTTACGCTTTATCATGTTTACAGGGGGGGAAGGAAGTGTTTTACGGCACAAATATACGATTTTTTGCGCTCGTAACAAAACCAAGCCGAGGCAGTCGCCTCCAAATGGCAACTGTCACCGCACGCATGGTTGCATGTGTGGGGAAAAAGTTGTAAATTTGTGGGCTGAAATTACTTTTTAACGATTATACAAAACTATACGATGAATATTGCGATAGTAGGAACCGGATATGTGGGGCTGGTGTCGGGCACATGCTTTGCCGAGATGGGCGTGAATGTGACCTGTGTGGACATCGACCGTGAAAAGATCGACAAGCTCACCCACGGGATTATCCCCATCTATGAGCCGGGGCTCGAGGAGATGGTGCTGAGAAATGTCAAGGCCGGGAGGCTGAGATTTGTCACCGACCTTGCCGAGGTGCTCGACGAGGTGGAGGTGGTGTTTTCGGCCGTGGGTACTCCGCCCGACGAGGATGGCAGCGCCGACCTGCGCTATGTGCTCGATGTGGCACGCACCATCGGGCGCAACATCAACCGCTACACAGTGGTGGTGACCAAGTCGACAGTGCCGGTGGGCACAGCCGCCAAGGTCAAGGCCGCCATCGCCGAGGAGCTCGCCAAGCGCGGGGCCGAGGTGGAATATGACGTGGCCAGCAACCCCGAGTTTCTCAAGGAGGGCGCGGCAATCGATGACTTCATGAAGCCCGACAGAGTGGTGGTGGGTGTCGACTCAGAGCGTGCGCGCCGTCTCATGGCGCGTCTCTACCGTCCCTTCATGCTGAGCGGCGAGAGGATGATATTCACCGACATCCCCTCGGCCGAGATGATAAAATATGCCGCCAACTCGATGCTTGCCACCCGCATCTCGTTTATGAACGACATCGCCAACCTGTGCGAGCTGGTGGGAGCCGATGTCAACATGGTGCGCAAGGGTATAGGTGCCGACACCCGCATAGGCAAGAAATTCCTCTATCCCGGTTGCGGCTACGGCGGCTCTTGCTTTCCCAAGGATGTGAAGGCTCTTATCAAGACTGCCGAGCAAAAGGGGTATCAGATGACGGTGCTCAAGGCTGTGGAGGCGGTCAACGAGCGACAGAAAGGCCTGCTCTATGACAAACTCTCGCGCCACTACGGGGGCGACCTCAAGGGGAAGCGCGTTGCCCTGTGGGGACTGGCGTTCAAGCCCGAGACCGACGATATGCGCGAGGCCCCCTCACTGGTGCTTATCGACAAGCTTGTAGAGGCAGGCGCGAAGGTCAAGGTCTATGATCCCGTGGCGATGAATGAGTGCCGCCGCCGCATAGGTGACAAGGTGGAGTATGGCATCGACATGTATGATGCCGCCACCGATGCCGATGCCCTGCTGATGGTGACCGAGTGGAAAGAGTTCCGCATGCCGGCACTCGCCTCGCTCAAGCGACTGATGCGCGAGCCGGTGATTATCGACGGGCGCAACATCTATGACCCCGCCTATCTCAAGGAAAACGGATTTATCTATTACAAAATAGGCTGATGAAGATACTTATCACCGGTGCCGCCGGCTTTATAGGCAGCAAGCTCGCCGTGGAGCTTGCCCGCCGTGGCGATGAAGTCACAGGCATCGACAACATCAACGACTATTATGATCCGAGGCTGAAATATGCACGCCTGCGGCATTTCTACGGCATCGTCCCCGATGCGCTGTGGGGCACTACGACAGTCATCCCCGCCACCGGCACCAACGCCGGCGAGCCTGTGGTGACACCCGACATGCCCTGGGGCGAGATGCTGCACAGCCCGCTGCATGACAACCTCCAGTTCATGCGCCTCGACATCACCGACTCAGTGGCTCTTGAAAAGCTCATAGCTTCAGTCAAGCCCGACAAGGTGATGAACCTCGCTGCCCAGGCCGGGGTGCGCTACTCGATTGAAAACCCCATGGCCTATGTGCAGACCAACGTCGTAGGGTTTACCAACCTGCTCGAGAGCTGCCGCCGCCACGGGGTGAAGCATCTTGTATATGCCTCGTCAAGCTCAATATATGGCGGCAACACCAAGGTGCCATTCAGCGAGAGCGACCGCGTGGACTCGCCGGTGAGCCTCTATGCCGCCACCAAGAAGAGCAACGAGCTTTTTGCCCGCGTCTATGCAAGTCTTTATGGCCTGCGGTCGACAGGCTTGCGTTTCTTCACCGTATATGGTCCCTGGGGGCGTCCCGACATGGCCACATTGCTGTTTGCCGACGCCATGACCGACGGCAAGGAGATAAAGGTGTTTAACAACGGCGACCTGAGCCGCGACTTCACCTATATCGACGACATTGTGGCCGGCACCATCGCCGTCATAGACCGTGAAGGCAACGAGGGCGAGGATATAGCCCGCGTGTACAATATCGGTGCCGGGCACCCCGAGCGACTGCTCGACTACATCTCAGAGATTGAGCAAGCCCTCGGCATCACTGCACGCAAGAAAATGATGCCCATGCAACCCGGCGACGTTCACAGCACCTATGCCGACACCTCGGCCCTCACACGCGACACCGGCTACCGCCCCTCGGTTGAGCTCAAAGAGGGAATACGCCGATTTGCCATCTGGTACAAGGAACAAAAAACGCTCTTGAAGCGTTAAGGTTATAGGCGACAGGCCTACCGACAACCGACAACTATTAATCCACAATTAACAACCAACAACAATGCGTAACATTACAACTATCATAGCAGCCACCTGCATCGTGGCACTCAGCTCCTGCGGCAGTCAGAAAAACGCCGTAACATCAACCACAACCGTCAACGACGCGGCCCACACCGTAAAACCGGGCCACGTGCATGATAACAATGTGCAGCCGGCCACTCCGACCCACACAGCTTCGAGTGTGCTCAACGGCGAGTGGGTAGTGCTCGACATTGAGGGACAAGCCGTGGTGCTCGCTCCCGAGCAAGACAACTCAGTCTCCATCACCCTCAACCTCAACGATGCCGGCGATGGCACACTGTTCTGCCACACCGGTTGCAACTATATCAACGGAAACGTAACCTTTGCCCCCGCAGCCGGCACAGTAACCGTCAACGGCAGTTACATCTCCACAATGATGGCATGTGACGACGCTACAATGGCAATAGAGCAGAGCCTCACCGGCGCCCTCGACCGAGTGACCGCCTATAAGGTAGAGCACATCAGCGGCGCCTACTTCCTCTACCTCAACGATGCCACCGGCAAGACTCTCGTCACCACCCGCCGATGGGACAACAACTTTCTCAATGGCGCATGGAACATAACCCGTGTGGGTGACATCAATGTCGGGGCCGACAGCGAAGCTTGCCTGGTGTTTGACATCAATGAGGAGCGCATCCACGGTAACACAGGCTGCAATATCATCAACGGCTCTCTGCGCCTGATTGACACCCGCATCAACGGCCTCGAGTTTACCGATCTCGCCACCACCCGCATGGCATGTCCCGAGCCTGTAATGGCTCTTGAGCAGTCACTGCTACTCGCGCTTGAGGAAGTCACATCATGCCAGGCCGAAGACAACGGAAACACAGCTGTGCTCATGGATGCCGACAACAAGCCCGTCATCAAGCTGAAGCGCATGGCAATTAACCGGTAACAATGGCAATGAAAACGCCTCACGAGCAATCTACACAACTCATATCAATAAAAGGTGCCAGGGTCAACAATCTCAGGAATGTTGACCTTGACATTCCTCGCGGCTCGCTCGTGGTAGTCACCGGAGTGAGCGGCAGCGGCAAGTCATCGCTGGCATTTGACACCCTTTATGCCGAGGGGCAGCGACGATATGTCGAAAGCCTGAGTGCCTATGCACGCCAGTTTATGGGCAAGATGCACAAGCCTGAGGTTGACCGGGTGAAAGGCCTCCCGCCGGCCATCGCCATCGAGCAGAGGGTCACCACCCGCAACCCCCGGAGCACTGTGGGCACATCGACTGAAATCTATGACTACATGAGGCTCCTCTTTGGCCGCATAGGCCGCACATTCTCGCCCATTAGCGGCGACGAGGTCAAGAAGCATGACATCGAGGATGTGATAGCCAAGGCCCGCAGCTATCCCGAGGGCACACGCATAGCCATCAGTTCACCCATCACCCTCCCCGAGGGACGCTCGCTCGAGGCTCAGCTCGAGATTTATCTCAAAAACGGTTACTCACGACTGCTTGACATCGACAGCCGTCCTGTACAGATCACCGACCTTCAGCAACCGACACTCAGCGATAAAGATGCCTCACGCTACTCATTGCTCATCGACCGCCTCAGCGTGGCCTATGAGGGTGATGAGCTGTCACGACTCGCCGAGGATGTGGAGACAGCTTTCTTTGAAGGGCACGATGTGTGCTACCTCAAGGTGTGGGACCCTGACACGGGCGAAGTATCCACCTGTGAATTTTCACGTCGGTTTGAGGCCGACGGCATGACCTTCCCCGAGCCGAGCGACCAGATGTTTAACTTCAACAACCCCATCGGTGCATGTCCCCGCTGCGAGGGATTTGGCAAAGTGATGGGCATCGACGAGAGGCTTGTGGTGCCCAACCCGGCCCTGTCAATTTATGACGACGCTGTGGTGGCATGGCGCGGCGAGAAGATGAGCGAATGGAAACGCGCACTGATACGCGTAGCCTCGGCCAACAACTTCCCCATCCATCGCCCCTACCGCGATCTCACAGCCTCCCAGCTCGACTTCCTGTGGCACGGCAACTCTACCTTTGAGGGTATCGACGGCTTTTTCCGCATGGTCGAAAGCAATCAATACAAGATACAATACCGCGTGATGCTCGCCCATTACCGGGGAAAAACACTGTGTCCCGACTGTCACGGAGGGAGACTGCGCACAGAGGCCGAATATGTAAAGGTAGGCGGCAAAAACATCACCGAGCTTGTCAGGATGCCGGTTGATCGTCTCGCCGACTTTATCGACAACCTCACCCTCTCCCCCACCGAGGCCACCATCGCCGACAGGCTGCTCAAGGAGATACGCACCCGGCTGCAATTCCTCATCGATGTAGGCCTGAGCTACCTGACCCTCGACCGCCTGAGCAACTCGCTCTCGGGCGGCGAGAGCCAGCGCATCAACCTGGCCACCTCGCTCGGCAGCAGCCTTGTGGGGTCGCTCTACATACTCGACGAGCCCTCGATAGGTCTCCATCCACGCGACACCCACCGCCTCATCGGCGTGCTGCGTAAACTACAGAAATTGGGCAATACCGTGCTGGTAGTGGAGCATGACGAGGAGATAATGAGAGCAGCCGACTTCATTGTCGACGTGGGGCCCGACGCCGGTCGTCTCGGCGGCGAGATAGTCTTTGCAGGCACCCCGTCACAACTCAATGATGCCAGACACAGCTACACAGCCGACTATCTCAACGGCACCCGTACAATCCCCATCCCTGCAAAGCGTCGCCGCTGGTCTTCCTATATCGACATCAAGGGTGCCTCGGAACATAATCTCAAAGATATTGATGCCCGCTTCCCCCTTGGCGTGATGACCGTGGTGACAGGAGTGAGCGGCAGCGGCAAATCGACACTCGTGCGCGACATTCTCTACCGCGCCATCAACCGGCAGCTCGGTGGCAACGGCGACGCCCCCGGGACCTTCTCGTCACTCTCAGGCGATGTCGGCCGCATAAAGAGTGTGGAATTTGTCGACCAAAATCCCATTGGCCGCTCATCACGCTCCAACGCCGCCACCTACCTCAAGGCGTGGGACGAAATACGTCGCCTGTATGCCGACACCCAGGCAGCCAAGCAGATGGGATTTACCCCGGCCTATTTCTCGTTTAACACCGATGGTGGCCGTTGCGAGGAGTGCAAGGGTGAAGGCACCATCACCATTGAGATGCAATTCATGGCCGACATCACCATCGAGTGTGAGGAGTGTCATGGACAGCGTTTCAAGCCTGATGTGCTGGCTGTCAAATTTCACGATAAAAACATATCCGACATCCTCGACATGACCGTCGACGAGGCCATAGAGTTTTTCAGCTCAGCCGCCGAGACGACATGCCGCAAGATTGTCAACCGCCTCACTCCCCTGCATGATGTGGGACTCGGATACATCAAGCTCGGTCAAAGCTCATCTACACTCTCGGGTGGTGAAAATCAGCGTCTCAAGCTTGCCTACTTCCTGGCCCAGGAACATGTGGAGCCCACAATGTTTATATTTGACGAGCCTACTACCGGGCTACATTTCCACGACATCGCCACCTTGCTCGACTCGCTGCGACGTCTCATCGAGAGGGGCCACACCCTTGTCATCATCGAGCATAATCCCGACATGATACGCGCGGCCGACTGGGTGATAGACCTCGGTCCCGAAGGCGGCGAAGGTGGCGGCACAATTGTTGCCGCAGGCACCCCCGAAGATATAGTGCAATGCCCGGCATCACTCACAGGACAATATCTGAAACAATCAAACTAATCAACATTATACCCCCACAGCAATGAGAGAATGGAAAACTATCAAAGAATATGAAGATATTCTGTTCCAGCAACATGGAAAAATAGCCAAGATTACTATCAATCGCCCGCAAGTCTACAACGCCTTCCGTCCCAAGACCAACTTTGAGATGCTCGACGCCATGGCCCATTGCCGCGAAGCTGCCGACATAGGGGTCGTCATCCTCACCGGCACAGGCGACAAGGCCTTCTGCTCGGGCGGCGACCAGAAAGTGAAAGGTGTGGGCGGCTATATCGATGACAACGGGGTGCCCCGCCTCAACGTGCTCGACCTCCACAAGGCCATCCGCTCGCTACCCAAGCCCGTCATCGCCATGGTCAACGGATATGCCATCGGCGGCGGCAACGTGCTTCAGGTAGTGTGCGACCTCACCATCGCTTCGGAAAACGCACGCTTCGGCCAGACCGGTCCCAAGGTGGGCAGCTTTGATGCAGGATTTGGCTCAAGCTACCTCGCACGCATGTGTAGGTCAGAAGAAAGCACGCGAGATATGGTTTCTCTGCCGCCAATACACTGCCCGCGAGGCGCTCGAGATGGGCATGGTCAACTGCGTGGTGCCCTTCGAACGCCTCGAGGACGAGACCGTGGAGTGGTGCGAGACCATCCTCAAGCGCTCGCCCATGGCCATACGCATGATAAAGCGCGCCCTCAACGCCGAGCTCGACGGCCAGCGCGGCATGATGGAATTTGCCGGCGACGCCACCCTCATGTATTACCTTATGGACGAGGCTCAGGAGGGCAAGAACGCTTTCCTCGAAAAGCGCGACCCCGACTTCGACCAGTTCCCCAAATTTCCCTGACCTGCCGCCTTTAGTTAAAAAAACGAGAGAGGCTGCCACGACTACCATCGATATGTCGGGCAGCCTCTCCCGGTGTTTATGAGGAGCTCTCGGTCAACTTTTTGAGCCGATACACGGTTATTATACATATAATAGTATTGTTTAATAACACGACTCATAGATTGCGTAATATATATGTCATCATTGATAAATGATTTTCTGAGTGCGCTCCATGTGAAGCACACCGAGGCCTATTCGACCCGCCGGCTCAAAGAGATGCCGTTTCAGTCGATGTTTGGCATCTCTGAGCTGCTTAAGGAATATGGAGTGGGGACAGTGGGAGTGCAGGTCGAGGGCGCGTCCATGCCACAGGCATTGGCCCGGTTAAATCCGCCCTTTCTCGCAGGCACCCCCGATGGTTTCATCATTGTGACCGCTGTCACTCCTGAACATGTCTCTTATATATCGCGCGGCAACAGCTTCACAGCAACCACCCGTGAAGTCCTGGACGGTTGGAACGGTATAGCGCTGCTTGCCACTGCCGATGAAAAGTCGATAGAGCCGGAATACTCACGCCACCACATTGCCGAGCTGTCAACCGGCATCAAAAAGTGGTTGCTGATAGTGATTGCAGCGTTGCTGCTGGGAGCGGGGATGTGGCTGTCGGGATTGTATCTTCACCCTATGGCATGGGTTGTCGCCCTGCTCGACTGCGGGGGCATTATCCTGTCATGGATGCTTGTGCAGAAGTCGCTCGGCATCAGCTCGCGGGCAGCCGACAGGGTGTGTGGGGCAATCGAGGAGGGAGGATGTGACGAGATTGCGACATCCGAGGCATCTTCATTCCTTGGCATCTTCAAGTGGAGCGAGGTGGGACTTGCCTATTTCACGGTGAGCCTGTCGGCGATGCTGCTTGTGCCGGGAGCGATGAGCGCGCTTGCCGCCATCAATATCCTGTGTCTACCCTACACGATATGGAGCATCAGCTATCAGCGGTGGGTTGCCAAGGCGTGGTGCACTTTATGCGTGATGGTACAGATAACGCTGTGGTTACTTGCAGCCAGCTATCTCATCGGTGGCTGGACAGGACACATATTCCCCCTTGCGACCGATTTCCTGTTGAGCTTCATCATCCTCGGAACCTGCTACTTGGGCACACTGCTGGGCATCAACAGCCTCGACAATGCAATCAGCAACCTCATTAACCGCAATAAAAATGAAAACTCCTGAAATACCCCAAATCAATGGAGTGAGGCAACTCACCCCTCGCGAGATGAACAATGTGCACCTCGACAAGAAGCACACTGTGCTCACTCCCCGATTGCTCGAGAGCATGCGTCAGCCCCAAGGAAAGCCTTGATGGCATCAATATTGTCGAGGGCTGCTTTGCGCCCTATCCCGTAGACTTGCCTGAGCTTGGACGGGTTGGCATCAACTCGCCCTATCGGGAGCGGGTCCGCGGGGGCAATAATCAGCGTGTTGCCGAGAGCTTCCTGTGAGGCGATATAGTCGAGCTGGGCATTATACATCAAGTGACGCCGCCCCATGGCTCGCGCTATGGCAGGAGCATAAGGCATCAACATGTTGAAGAGCCATTCCTTGGCAGGCTTCTTTTTATAGTCTCTTGGCTGGGTAAGCACCACAATATTACGGTCATAGCCTATCGACTGAAAATATTTGAGCGGGATGGAGTCGCTTATGCCTCCATCAAGCATCAGCCGACCGTCATCGACCTTGACCGGGCGAGTCAGCACCGGCATCGAGGCCGAGGCTCTGAGCCACTCGAGAGTATCATAATCCACATGATCCATACGATAATACACCGGTGTGCCGCTGTCTACATCCGTGCACACAAGATGAAACTCCATGGGATTGCGTTCAAACTCCTCCACATCAAATATATCAAGCTCAAGAGGCAGCGTGTGATAAGCAAACTCCGCACCCACAAGATTGCCCGTGGTGAGCAGCGATTTCACCCCCATGTAGCGAGGGTCACGACCATAATTCAGGTTATAACGGAGCACTCGTCCCGGCTGGCGCGACTTGTAGTTGCAACCAAAGCTTGACCCGGCCGACACGCCTATGAGCCCGTCAAAGACGATATCGTGCTCCATCATCACGTCGATGACGCCGGCTGTAAATAGCCCGCGCATGGCACCCCCCTCGAGTACAAGACCGCGTTTCATTTGGCCATCTCCCTGAGCGCTCTGCACAACTGATCGGGACATGAAGTGGGTTTCATGCCGCAGCGTATTCCTTCAAGACGTTTTATAACATCATCGGGACGCATCCCTCTGACAAGGGACGAGATGCCCTGGAGGTTGCCATGACAACCGCCTATGAATGTCACATTATCAATAATGCCGTTTTCGTCAAGCTCTATCTCGATGAGTCGGGAGCATGTGCCTTGTGTTGAGTAGGTATATTTCATAATTCCAAGATTTCAATCATTGAATGAGGTTGAGAAGAATATTGTCGGTGATGAGCCAGTGACGCTCGGGGATGACGAGGCGGTCACCATCGTGGATGAGATGCCCCGAAGCGATAGAGACCGCTGCATCACCGAGCAGCTTGTCGACAGTCTCAGTACCATGGAGCCGGGCGACCGAGGTGAGCGACAGGCCGCGGGCAGTGCGCAATGCTGTTATAATTATGTCATTGAGAGCAGCTTGCGGGTTGTCGTCATCGTCGGGGGTGAGAGTGGCGGTGAAGCCACTGTCGAGGTAGCGCTTGAGCATTGGGGTGTTGAAGCTGCGCATGGTGCCTTCATAGGAGTGTGCGCCGGGGCCTGCACCGAGATATGGCGTGCCATCCCAGTAGGATGAGTTGTGCCTGGAATGAAAGCCGGGGAGAGCAAAGTTGGAGATTTCATAGTGCTCATATCCGGCTCGGGAGGTGAGGCGGCACAGGTGGTCATAATATCGGCATGCCTCCACGGCAGTAGCCTCAGTGACGGTGCCTCTATCGCGCATGAGAGTGAGCCGGGAGTGAGGCTCGTAGGATAGCAGGTAGGCACTCAGATGGGTAGGCTGCAAGTCAATCACGCCCCTCAATGAGGTATCAAAACTCTTGAGCGACTGCCCCGGCAATCCATATATCAGATCGAGCGAGATATTATCGATGCCATGACGGCGGAGCATCATGCAGGCATTGATGGCGGTAGCCGCTGAATGCCGACGGCCCACCCCTTGCAACTCACTGTCGATGAGTGACTGCACCCCCATCGACACCCTGCGACGGGGGATGGAAGCCAGCAATTCACACAGCTGCTCGGTCACGTCCTCGGGGTTTACCTCGATTGTAAACTCCCGGCACGCAGTGGTGTTGAGCGAGTCAATGAGACGGCCGAGTAACGGCAACGGCAGTGACGATGGAGTGCCCCCGCCAATATAGATTGTTGTAAAAGGGGTGGCGAGGCCATGAGAGGCGCGGCTCTCAATCTCCTCAATTACCCTGTGGACATAACGCTCCTTCAACCCCATGGGGGCATCGGCACTACTGAAAAAGTCACAGTAGTAGCAACGCGAGTGGCAGAAGGGGATATGAATATACAGTCCTCCCACAGGTTGAGCTATTGTTGCACCGGCTTGCGTCGACATAATGGCTTGAATTGACAGAACAGACAATGGTCGGGCTTCTCGGCCTGGACAAACGGCACCTCTGGGTCAAAAAGGGCGGTGATGGCGGTGTTGAACAGCTCGAGAAACTCCTCGTTGTGCTCGCGGTAGTCGGTGAGAGGACGCTTGCCGAGAAGCAATGGCTGCAACCCGGCCGAGGCAACCGACTTTAGGCTGTAGATCATGGGGCTGATGGCTCCGTCATATCCCTCGTGCCGGGCATATACATTACAATAGAGCATAAGCTGCAGCATGGCTTTGGGGCGTGAGGATGCTGAGTTGTCAAACATCTGTTCGACCGATGTCGCCGTCAGCTGGTCGCTGCCGGTCTTGTAATCGATAATCCTCAGCACCCCATCCTTGCGGTCGATGCGGTCAATAATCTGCTTGTAGTTGACCGATAGATTATCATTAATCTTCAGCCGCATCTCAATCGGCATCTCGGCTGCAATGAATGTGAATGGCGCCATCTTCATCTCCTCGGCAACAATAGCTTTCACATAGTAGTGGATGAGCTTGCCGAGGGCAAACGAGTCACCCTTGAGCGGGGTTGTGTCACCCTCGGGAAGATGATTGTAATGCTCATTGATCTTGGCCGTGACGATACTCTGCAACATCACGTCATTGTCAAGAAATCCCTGCAACATCGCGGTGGTGACTTCTACCGGCGTTGCAACCTTCCGATTGGGCCGCTGCGAGATATACAGCTCCTCCATCACGCTATGGACAATGGTGCCATAGGTGCTGGCATCGATGAAATCGGTGAGGTCATCGGTGGGGCGCTTTCCCTCCACCTCTTCGAGATAAAACTGCAGGGGACAATTGATATATTTGTTGATGGAGCTTGGCGAAAGCCGCCGCCCCGAGCCATCACGCTTAAACGCCTCAAGCTGCTGCATTATGCGCGGTGTCTTGACCACGGTAATAGGCTCTTCATCAAATGTGCGGCCGCCAAATGAGGCCGACTTGTGGGTAATCAGCCCCGAGTTGTTAAAAAGATAAAGCAACTGGACGAGATAACGCGACTTCTCGCTGCTGCCGGCACCGACAGTGCGTCCGTCGTAGAGGAGGGTGACATTCCCGGCCCTTGAAAGGAGCCTGTAAAAATAGTAGGCCGACATCGCCTCACGGTGCTCGGCTGTCGACATGCCATATCCCCTCCTGAGAGCCTCGGGGATGAACGACCCGGCTTGCAGACGGCGCGGGAAGATGCGCTCATTCATCGACAGGATGATAAGGTTGTCAAAGTCGAGGGCTCGTGTCTCGAGCATACCCATCACCTGCAGGCCATGGAGCGGCTCGCCATTGAAATTGACTGTGGCCGAGGTGAGCACGCTTTCAAGCAATTGAAACACGGTGCCCTCCTCCATGGTGACGCCATAACGTGTCATGGCGTCTTTCAGCGACTCGAGTGCTTCGATATAGCTGTCGAGCACTACCTTGGCACGTCGCTGCGACGCCTCGCCGGCTGCCTCGATATTATCAATTATAAAGGTCACGAGCGAGTGGATGTAGTCATAGACCTCGTCAAAATCATGGATATCGGCAATGTCGCGGAAAACCGGCCCAAGCGACGGGGCTTTCTCAACGATAGTCTCCCGCTCAATCATAAACAGGCGTAGCCGCTGGATGTGGTCATAGAGTCCGCGGCACTCTTCCTTGTCAAGGAGCTGCATCATGGGGTGGGAGGCGACTGCCATCACATCCTCATAATAGTAGCGGAAACGGCCGTCAATCTGTCGCGCACGCAGGTGCATCGACACAATGCGCCGCAACAGCGATGTCACCGGCGACAGCTTCATGGGATAGCCCATCGTGACGTTGACCGATGTCACCTCGGGGGGAAGGGAGTGGATGACCGGCACAAGCTGCGACTCGTCGGGGAGCACCACGGCTGTATTGATTGCATTGGATGTATCGGCAATGGCACCTGCGGCAATGAGGTCGGCTATTACCTTGCCGGCATATCTGGCCTGCCCCGTCTTGGACGGTATCGCCACAATATTGATGTTGCCATATTCCTTGATGGGCTCCTCATCAAGAGTGTAAAGCGAGGGGAACATCGACACGTTGCGCTGTATCATGCGCAGGGCCTTGTTGGAGGAGTCATGCAGGGCGGGTGAATTGACATCCCAATAGAAGTCGGCCTTGCCGGCAGCTTTCAATATCTCAAAAATCTTTATCTCAGCGGCTGTCAACACATTGAAGCCCACAAACACATATCTCTTCATGGGCAGAGCCTCGCCACGTCGTGATTTGAGCACATCGACCGCACGCCGATACTTGTTGCCCGGGGTTGCAAGGCCATCGGCATTGAGTGTGTCGTTAAAGGCGTGATACAGCGGGGCAAGTATCTCCCACAGTTTCATAAACGAGGCACTGTTGAGCTCTCCTTTCTCGCCGCTTTCATCATGATCAACATGCTCCCAAAAACGGTCGACCGTCGGCTCCACTGCTTCATCGCCCCAATAGACCGAGATGATGTGGCGCTGCTCGTCGGTGAGATAGTCGGCCTTAATTTCCCTCAGACGCTTGACATTAACAAATAGTTCGTCGGGATTTACCAGAAAACGGTCGACATCGTTGAAGTCACTCAACAGCATCTCGCCCCAGAAACGGAAACGGTCAAACTCCAAGGTCGCGGGCGACAACTGCCGGTATTCACGGTAGAGGGTAAACAACTGCTCATATCTCGAGGCATCGACAAGCTCAGGCACCAGTGAACCGATGAGAGAGTCGATGGTGGCCACTTCAGGCATCATCATCGTCTCCCCCGAGGCTTTCATCAGTGTCTCCATATACCGGGTAAAGAACAGCGAGCTGCGCTTGTTGGGGAAAACAAAACAGCAATCATCGAGGATATCCCTCGCGTTATCGAGATAGGCCTGCGCCACAAGCTCAAGAAATGCTTTCATCGTCTTGATCGGGATAATGAGGATGTAAAATTATTTAGCACCGGCTATGGCGCGGGCTGTCGACAACATCTCGCCACGCCAGTCGGGGTTGAGAGGATTGATATATCCCACCCTCGCTTCAATCTCCTTGTTGACCACATCGGCAAGACGGGAGTCGTAATCGCGTTGGATGAGCAACGCCACCTGCTCGCCTCGCGATGCATGGTCAATTTTGTCGCGCAGTGCTCCTGCCGACAGCTCCTTGTTGTCCATGCCCAGGGCTATCTGTTCAAGGCCATAGTCGCGGGCAAAATAGCTGAGCGAGGGGTGCCACACGACAAAGCGCTTGGCCCCGCTCCCTTGCAGCGTCGACACAATCTCTCGGTCGAGAGAGTCAAGCACGAGGTTGAGACTATCGAGCCGGGCCATATAATAATCCTTGTTGGATGGGTCAATTTCAATCAGTGCCTTACAGCTGTTGTCGGCAATGAGACGCATATTTTTCACCGAGCTCCATATATGCGGGTCGGCATCACCTTCATGATGATGGGGGCCGTCGCCATGCTCGTGGGTTCCGTGGAGCAATTCCACTCCCTGCGACACATCAATCACCCTGAGCGACCCGCCAGCGCCGTTGACACGCTCAAGCACTTTCCCCTCAAACCCCAATCCACCGAGACTCAGCCATGCATCACCCTCGTTGAGCTTAAGCATCTGGGCCATGGTGGGCTCATAACTCTCGGGGTTGGCGCCCTGAGGTATAAGGGTCGACACCTCAATCCTGTCACCCCCTATCGCCTCCACAGCCCAGGCCTGGGGAGCGATGCTCACTGTCACCCGGCCCCTATGGCCGGCCTGCTTTCCCGAGCCGCTATGGCATGATGTAGCGCATAAAATGATTGATAATAGCGTGATTAGTAGTGCATATAGGCCTTTAGTCTTGGATCTCATCATTGCAAGGTTACAGATTGTTACTGCAAAATTAATGAAAATTCTGCGGTTTTTCTAATTTATTTTGCAACAATTTAAAAAAAACCGTATATTTGCATGCGTCTAAGTGCACAATTTATAAATACGCAGCTTGGACCGACAGTTTAACTACTTAAATTTAAAACCTATATAGAAATATGGCTCGACAGCAATTTGACAACCTTGATTACAAAATCCTGAAAATGATTACCCACAACGCCCGCAAGCCTTTCCTCGAGATTGCCCGCGAGTGCAACGTTTCAGGTGCTGCAATCCATCAGCGTGTGCAGAAGCTCACCCAGATGGGCGTGATACGTGGATTTGAAACCATCCTAAGCCCCGCAGCCGTTGGTTACGAGACTTGTGCCTACATCGGCTTTATCCTCAAAGACTCGTCATGCTACCGCGACCTCATCGAGGTGTTGCGTGAAATACCTCAAGTGGTCGAGTGCCATTTCACTACAGGTCAATATGACATCCTGGTGAAGATTTTCGCCAAAAACAACACCGACCTCATGCAGCTCATCCACAATCGCTTAAGCTCTATCGGCATGGCCCGCACCGAGACACTCATCTCATTTGAAGAAGTGTTCCGTCGTCCCATCCCCGTTGAGAAGCGCGACTGATCGCTCCCCCCCACTTTTCAGAAAAAAGACACTATCGCCCGCATCTGAACAAGATGCGGGCGATTGACGTTACACCAGCTTGATGGCCGAGATGATGCGTTGCCTGTCAAAGGTGGGGCCAAGGCGTCGGGCCGAGTAAAACCTCTCGTGAGACATAAACGTGCACTCACTTCTCACCTCGATATTTTGGGCCGGGACACCGGCATTGACCAATTGCCTCCTTACAACACCGGGGAGGTCAACATGGCATTTCACCTCTCCCCCGCCATCCCATCGGGGCATGCGGTGACAACAATCGCTCCAACCCGCGGCGACAAAAGCGTCGCCCACCTCGTCGCCCACCTCAAAGGCCTCAACATGGATGCACGGGCCCACCACAGCTCTCATCGACCGAGGGTCACAACCGAGTTCCCGCACCATGCGCCCTATCACCGTGCCACAAATATCGGCCACGGTGCCCCGCCATCCTGAGTGGATGGCAGCGACAGTTGCATTAGAGATATCATGCACAAGAATGGGCACACAATCGGCGGTCTTGACACCTATCCTGAATCCTCGCTCGCGAGTAATCAAGGCATCCACCCCGGTAACCTCCTCATCAACAGTTGCCGAGGTTACTATTGCCGACTTCACTCCATGGGCCTGGTGAAGCGGCAACATCACGCCGAGTGCCACCTCCTCGCCCTTTTCAGTGGATAGAGCGGCCACCCCGTCACCTAAACTGTATTCCAACATATTATATATTTATCTTCTTTTCACACTCTTAAACACCGCGACTACTCCCCACACAGCAGCAGTCAACACAATGGCCATCACGCAATTGACAATCATATTGCCATCCTGAAGCTCAGGATTTCCGCTAAGATACCTTATTGAGCCGATACCAATCATCGACACTACAAATATCAATACTATCCTTTTTACTGTCATAAAAAGTGATTGGATTTTCATTAACTATTCTCATGCAAAAATAACGATTAATGCCTTGTATTGCAAATAATATTTTTTGTATATTTGCCATCAAGAACAACAATCACGTCTATAAATAACTATATGATAACTATTAATGATAAAGAATATGGTGGCGAGCGCCCCCTATACAACAGTCATGACCTGCGCCTTGAAAATGTGACAATCCATGCCGGCGAATCAAGCATAAAAGAATCTTCCAATATTGAAGCCGAGGATTGCACTTTTGAAGGAAAATATGTCTTTTGGGAAGTAAACGGCTTCTCGGTCAAAAACTGTTACTTTGCCGAGAGCGCACGCTCAAGCCTATGGTATTCGCGCAACTGCCGCATGATTGACTGCAAGGTCGACGCCCCCAAGCTATTCCGCCGCATGACCGGAATATATGTGGAAAACACCGATTTCCCCAACGGCGAGCAATTTCTCTGGGACTGCAAAGACATAGAGCTCAAAAACGTGGCCATCGACAAATGCGACTATGTGTTTATGCACTCGAGGACATCAAAATCCAAGACTACCGTCAGGACGGCAACTACGGATTCCAGTATGCCAAGAATGTGGAGATACGCAATGCCGTGATCAATTCCAAGGACGCCTTTTGGGAGGCTGAAAACGTCACCGTGTACGACTCGGAAATCAATGGCGAGTATCTGGGATGGTATGGCAAGAACCTCAAATTTGTGCGCTGCCACTTCACCGGCGAGCAGCTGCTGTGCTATGTCGACGGCCTGGTGCTCGAAGACTGCACATTTGGCGCCGACGCCGACCTGCTCTTTGAATACTCTACCGTCAAGGGCAACATCAAGGGAAATGTGACCAGCATAAAAAATCCCACATCAGGTCACCTCACCATCGAGGGCAACGTGGGCGAAATCATCATCGACAAAAACATAAAGGCTCCCGGTGACTGCCAAATCGAGTTCACCCATCCCGCCTGTCAATAATCAGTTTACCACCACCACACACATCATCATCATGAAAGTCCTCACAATCAACGGCAGCCCCAACCACTCAGGCTGCATCAGCCGTGCCCTGCAAGAGCTTGAAAAGACACTTGTAGAGTGTGGCATCGAAGTAGAGCGCATCGACATCGGCAAGAAAGATATACGCGGCTGTATTGCCTGCAACTTCTGCCGCGAGCACGGCCATTGCGTGTTCAACGACATCGTCAACGAGGTTGCCCCAAAATTTGCCGAGGCCGATGCCCTGGTAGTCGGCACCCCCACCTACTATGCCGGTAGCAACGGGCAGGTACTGTCATTTCTCGACCGCCTGTTTTACAGCACCTCGGGCCAGTTTGACAAGACAATGAAAGTGGGTGCGGCCGTCATCTCATCACGCCGTGCCGGCTCAACATCAGCCCTCGATGAAATCAACAAATACTTCACAATCTGCTCAATGCCCATCGCATCAAGCACCTACTGGAACGAAGTCCACGGTTTCACCGCCGAGGATGTGGAGAAAGACCTCGAAGGCCTCCAGACAATGCGTAACCTTGCCCGCAACATCTCATTCATGGTCAAGGCATTCAAGGCCCAAGCCCAAAAAGAAGGCATCCCCAAGCAAGAGCGCGGCATATACACCAGCTTCTACGGCTGATTGAAATTAAGAAATTGCTTGTAATTTATTTTAAACAGCTTCTAAGAGTCTTCTCTAATTCCGCGATAAATAAATTTAAACAGTTCCTTAGAGCCGTTTTCATAATATTAGCTAACCCCGGGGTCGGATATCGTGAAAACCACGACTCCGGGGTTACTTTATCATCATAAATCCTCCTTGTTGAGGTCCCGGCCTAAGCTTGTGGGCTCGCGATTGTACAAGGAATTGTACAAAACTTTTGCAACGAAATGCAACGAAATGCACCATTTTTGAGCTGTTTTTTTGGCGCATAGTAAAAAACCTGTGTTTAGGAGATAAATTCATACCTTTGCAAAAACA
>JAAGKN010000722.1_pt1 | contig 69712 bp, 53 predicted proteins | sample 6206371 | NCBI WGS metagenome assembly JAAGKN01 (sample SAMN11533720, study PRJNA540317) | gut metagenome | isolation source: fecal pellets from male and female animal of same cohort | host: Peromyscus leucopus | place: USA:CA | collected 2017
TTTAATGCTGCAATATATTTTCAACTTAGTTTTCAAAGACCAATGATTCCCCTATAGAAAAAGGAGAGTGGGACTTACATTGACCTTTGAATACCATATTATTGTATTTTAAATTGACTACTTCTCAATTTTTGTGCTATAATAAAGTTGCGAAGTTTATTTAAACACAAAGAATCGGTTTTTGTCTCTTTTTATACTTCAATAGTATCTTAAGAACAAACGCCCTTTTTTTGTTAAAATTTTGTTAGGTATTGCCTAACAATTATTATTATATACAATTGTTAGGCAATAGTCAACATTTTTCTAAAATAACTTATAAAAAGGAGAAATTAAAATGAATTTTAAAGAAAATTTTATCAAACTACTTAAAGAAAGCGGCATAACCCAAAGTCAGCTAGCAGCCAAAATAGGCGTTTCACGAGGTGTTATAACCAATTACAAAAATGGAGATATTTTACCCTCTTACGAAACATTAGAAAAATTAAAAAATATTTTTAATTGCACTTACGATCAATTATTAGATGACAATAATTAAAATACTTAAGTGTAACTATAACCTACTTTTAAAATAACAACAAAAGGGAGAAAAAATAATGAAATACTTATATTGCTATGATCTAAATCGTTTTAAAAAATTTGTAGAACAAGACTTAAAAATTGATAATTGGTGGATTTATAACAATACTATAGAGAATAGATACTTAGCCATAAAAAACAAAGAATATTTTAATATCTTAAATGATTTTGCAAGACAAGATAATATAACATATAGTAAAGAAGAAATTATTTCATGGTTAGATAATATATCAATTTTATATAACTCTTTACAAGGCTTTTATAATGCGAAAAATAATCCTACACAATTTGAATCTTTTCTTAAAGAGACTTACATATTAGGAGAATTGCATATCCCCTATTCTAATCATAGAGCTGATATAACATTGATGAAAGACAATAAAATATTAATTATCGAATTATCATTTGCTAAAAAAGAAAAAAGAGAAAGACGATATCAAGAAAAACTTAATCAAGTTATTTGCTATAAAGAACTACTATCTAACACTTTGCCAAAGCACATCGAAATCGCCACATATACTTTTCCTATTCTTCCAGAAACTGACGAAGACGGAAATCCCATTTTTGAAAAATCTTCTATAACTAAAGATAATAAATTTACTAATTATGATAATTGTCAATATCTAGGATTATTTATAAAACAATTTTTTTCTTCAACAAATCAATCCGCATATGATGAATTAAACAAAATTAAAGATAATACAATCATTAATATAGAAAAAAAGAAACCTGCAAACAAAATGCATTATAATTATGAATATTCTGAGGAACTTCCTTTTTAATCAAACATATTAATTAATGAAATTTCTTTGAAAATTTAATATCAATTTTAAAACACGATAATATGGTATAGCCAAATTGTATAATCCTTTGAAAACTATTTTTTTTAAAGGAGAATACATTATGAACAACATTTTAAACACTAATATTTCAATAGAGGATATTTTATCCCTAGTTGTAAAAAAGAAAGAAATCAAATCCATGGAACTTAATGCTTTTATTAATTTATTCTTAAAAGTAACCGAACCTACCGCAAGACCAGATAGTCTTGTGTACTATAAAGAAAACTTGACTTTGATTTTTGATTTCTTTATTTTCAATGGTATATACGAAACAAAAGACATCAATCAAGCTATTATTGATAAATACGTTAAATATTCCCTCTCCAGGAACAACAAACCTGCAACCATCAATAAACGCATGGGAATTCTTGCTACTGCCTTAAATCGCTTAAATGAACTAAATATAATAGATAAGCCCAATTATAGTTATAAAAGAATTAAAGAGATTCCTACTAAGATAGAACCAATTAAACTTGAAGATTTAAAAACAATCCTAAATCAAATCAATCAAATGAAATTATCACACCAGCTTATGATCTATCTTTTAATTGGAACAGGAATACGTAGAAATGAACTAGTCAATATCAAAGTGCAGAATATAAATTTTAAAGCTAAATCCATTTACCTTGAATTCACAAAAAGCGGAAAACCAAGATATTGCTATTTCAATGAGAAAATAGAACAGCTAATCCTTAAACAGATTGAAAATAATAAATCTACTCAAAATCCATATCTATTTGCTTTAGGAGATGGACATATTGATAAACAAAGTGTTACCTCTATGCTTTTTAAATTAAAAAGAGATTTAAAGATTGATGTGCTAAGTTCTCATAAGTTTAGGCATTTATACGCAACACAACTTTTGAAAAATGGTGCCGATATATTCACTGTAAAAGAACTCCTGGGACATAGTAGCTTAAAAATGACACAAAAATACTTGGATTTTACTAATGAGGAAATAAAAGAAAATAACTTTAAATATAATCCATTAAATAATCTTTAAGTTTTCGAATCATGTCAAACACATGACCATATTCGAAATTTTGAATAAAAAGAAAAAATAGGCTGAATCTACAAAGTCTATAATACCTTGTAAAATCAACCTATTTTCCTGTTATTTTTAAAAATTGACGGACACCAATTTTTAATTTCAAATCTGGCAGGGGTATCAGGATTCGAACCCGAACTAAAGGTTTTGGAGACCCGCGTGCTACCGTTGACACCATACCCCTAATTGCACATACAAAAGTATATCATATTATTTTATAATTTGCAAATTGTTTTTTCAAAATCTAAAAGTAAAGAATTAATTGAATAAAGTTATACTTTTATTGTTAAAAATGAAATTATTTGGTAAAATAATAATATATTGTGTTAGGGGGTAGTGGTATGCAGGATATGATTCGGTTCTTTATTGTGTGGGGACCAACCTTATTATTTGTATTCTTTGTATTGCTTGGTATTTTAACAGGTGTACTTAGAGGCTTTAGAAAAAGCGCTATTCTCTTTGTACATATGTTATTTGCTGGTGTGATATGTTTATGTATTTATATATGGATGACTAAAAATTCTAATCTAGATGGTGAGATGGTTAAATTCACAAATCAGATACTAGGAAACTTTGATACGAGTTTGCAAAAGATGCTTCAGGTGGATGCTGAACATACAACCTTGCATCAAATGCTTATGGAGCTAATAACAAACTCTATGGAGGAGGATAAGCTTGAGTATTATCTTGTTATCGATAATGCGGCCTATATTTCAACCCTAGTAGAGATGGTATATAGATTCATTTTGGCTATTTTAGCGTATATCCTTTATGGATTCCTATTATTTATTTTATATATAATCTATTTAATTTTTTATCCAGTTCGTCGGAAAATCAAAAGCCAAAACAGAAAATTTCAAAGAGGTGAGGTTTCATATCCTTACCAGCAGCACCGACTTCTTGGCGGTATGGTTGGTGGAATTCGTTCTGCCATTGTTGGTGTGATTTCTTTATCCTTTTTAGGAACCTTAATTTTTATCGTTTCTGGAGGTAGTGGTATGCCTAGTAGAAACGAGTTAAAGGATGGAGAATATGTAGTTGAGTTTAGTGACCCTACTTATAATGAAGTTTATGATTATTATAGCTACATCTGTGAGATGGGAAATACAGGAATATTTCAGGTGTTAAATAACTTCAAGGATTCTAATCATACGCCATTTTATTTTTACTTTGCCGATCTTGTTTTACAAGGAAATCTAAACGATGAAACGATGGGAATTAATGAAAAGCTCTATTTGAGAGATGAGGCAGGGTACTACATTGATTTTTGTAAAAAAACATTGACTTTGGTTTTAAAGTACGCAGATTCAGAAACCATAGATCAAATTCTTTCAGGCCAAAGGGATACGAATACCTTACTGATGGGAGTTTTTAAAGCGATGGAACAACCAGGCTTTTCTGAGGAATTTACCTCTATGATAGAGAATTTTGAGGCAAGACCATTTATCACTAATTTATGCTTATCTAGTTTGACCTCTCTAGTTAATCATATTGAATATGCAACAGAAGATCAAACCATTATAAACCTAGTGAATGAGCTTTTCAAGGGTGAAAATTCTATTAAGGTTACGGATTTGGCTACAGAGGCAGATGTTAGAAATTTATTTATAGGTATTGTCAAGGTAATCGCTGCTGGAGAGTTGGAATTTGATTCAGCAGAAAGCCAGGTTGCTATTAATACAAAATCTACAATTCGATGTGCTCAAGCGCTTTTGCCGACGTTAGAAGAATTATCTCTTTTTGAGACAAGGAAGGAAACAGGAAATAAACTTTTAAGTGGATTATACCGTTTTTGTTCTAAAAATTTAGTTACTGAGGATATGGAGCTTCCACAGATACCTGATACCATTGTTTGGGTGGATGAATTCAAATTGCTTTTAGAGGCTTGTGAACCGTTACTAAGTATTACTTATCAAATCTATGATGACGATCAAGCAAAATTAATAGATAATTTCTTATATTTGTTTGAAGGGACTCAGGCGCTAGAAATGGAAACAGAGTATGACCGATTAACAGGGCTATTGAAGGAATCTAATCTATTGGATGTGGTTTTTAAATCCTCTCTTGTAGGCAATCAAATCGATAACTTGCTTTTGGGTATGACTGGAAATAATGAGGCCTCTATTCCCAAGAATATTACCTATATTGGGGATAACGGAGAATGTCAAACCTTATTGAAATGCTTTAAAATTTTATTGAAAAATGGTGGGGCAGACCTTTATTACAATATGACGGAAGCTGAAGAGCTAAACTCAAGCACCTTTTTGGCTATTTTTAATACGTTAACTAAGGATATAACACCAGAGGATACAACCGATGATGCTACGCTTGTAAAGGAACTATTAAAGTCAAAGCTTCTCCACTATATGATTTCTGCCTATTTATCCTATTCTACCTTTGGAAAATTTGAAATTTATATGCCAAAGGATTCTGTGGATTTGATTGTAGAGGGAACAGGGGAAAATCAAAAGACTTACCGAATACTAAAGCATTCTGAAATAGAATTTATTACAGATATGATGGTAAACTGCTCTGATGTTTTTGCAGAAATAATTGATCAGCCTGATCAGATAGATTATGCTAAGCTAATGTCTAATCCTTATATCCTAAATACTTTTAAGGAGTCCCTATTATTGCAGGGAACCTTGGCTAATCTGATGATTCATCTATTTCGGGATGAAAAGACGATTATTTTGCCATATGGATACGATGATCCAGAGGTTTGGTTAAGTCATCAGGGAGAAGTAGGAGAAATTGAAAATCTGATTGACGCTGTTGGAAAGCTTGCTAAGGTTGAGGATGAAAACGGAGAAGCATTAATTAATTCTTTAATGAATGGTAATTTAAGTGCCAATACATTACTGGATTTAGAAAATTCAATTATTCATGATATTTGTAGCTCTAAGGTGTTAAGGTATACTGTGAGTGATATGGTGACAGATCTTGGTAGTGATGGCTTTGCAATTATTGTTGCGTATGGCTCTTTAGAAGAGGCAAACGCGCCTACCATAGATGCGTCAAAGCAGGTTAATGTAATTCAAACGGAAGAGCTATATGATATTTTTACTCAGCTTAAACAATATATTCGTTTTGGTGAAAATGATGAAGTGAAAATAAGATATAATGAAATCTTTAAAAATAAGGAACAAATTTGTAATAACCTGACCATTTCTGCTACCTTGATTCATCAAATATTAGGATATTCTACAGAAGAGAAAAATTATTTAGTGGTTCCTCAGGAATATAAGGATGATTTTGAAAAGATAAAGACCTCAAGTGAGTTGAGTGGTAATGTTTGGTTTGGTGTATCAAACTCTCCTTTAGATGATGAGCTTTATCTAATGTTCACAGCCTTAGAAAACTCTTTGGATAAGGATGAATTTGGGAATATTCCAGAGGACTTTGATATTGCTGAGGCAATGGGTTCTACCTTAAAGATTCAAAAAGAAAGTATGGAAGGAATCAGTTCATCTACTATTCTTAATGCCTCTTTAACAAAAAGAATTGCAGAAATCTTTGATATTCCAAGTGAGGTATATTTAAAGGAAATGCTTTCAAAGGAGGAAATTATTCTTTTCTTTGATGCCTTATTCAGCTTCTTTGATTCCCAAACCATAATTGTTGAGGAATTAAATCAAGCCATCGCAGATTTTGAAATTACTCAGCAAACCTTAACGACAATTTTGAAATCTAAGATTATGCAAACGACAATCTCTCAGAACCTTCTTGAGGCAGATATTCTAACCATTCCAGAAGTTGTTTTAAAGGATTGCACATTGTATGATGGAACGTCTATCTCTCGGATAGAGCTAGAGGAGCTGGATCGACTATTTGATTCCATTTTTGCAACAACCGAAGGAAGCATCAGTGCTTCACGCTTTGATTTAGATGCCATCGTACTTCCGAAAACAAAACAGAAGGCAGACCAGCTTACCAATTCCTTAATCGTATCAGCTACTTTATCTAAAAAAATAATAGAGCTCAATATTACGGAAAAATTAATTATTCCAGATGAGGCTTTCCAAAACTATAGCTTCCAAGGAGCCTTAACCCTGGAGTCCTATATCACCCAATCAGAGCTATCAGCTTTAGTTCTTGCGTTCACAGTTGGAATGCAGGTGGAGGATATCAATAATTTAAGCTTAGATACCATTCTTATTCCTAAGACTGAGGATGAAAAGGCTGCGGTTGTAGATAGTGAAATCATGAGAACAACCATCAGCAAGGCTGTTTTATCCCAGGAAAAGGTAAGTATTGCAGTAAACAGCTCTTGTTTAGATATCTCAAAACAATACAATCAACAACAGATAGGAATTCTATCTAAGGAAGAAATTCTTGCAATCATTGAAGGATTTGAGAAACTGGGAACTGGAGATTTTGAGAACATTTCCTTTGAAATTAGAGATATTTTAATGGCTGAAAATCGAACAGAGCTTTTAAAGGCTCTTGCAGCATCAGAGGTATATCGTTCTATCCTTTCCTCAACCTTAGGCGAGGAACGCACCTATCAGTCCTTCGAATTTAGAAATTATGAGTTATTCTGGGCGGGACAGGAATCTATCCTTATTGAGGTGGATGGCAGCTTTATGACGTATTATTATAATCAAAAGGATTTAGGAATCCTTTTAGGAACTCATTATTTGATTCAGTATCCAGAAGTGCCGACAGATTCCTATACTTCCTTTACCTTAGATCAGGCAAATAGTTATCTTTGTAGTAAGGCAGATATTTTGGCATTACAGGGAATTGTCCTTGTCTAAACTTTAGCTTTGAGACACAGATGTTTTATACGTCTGTGTTTTTTATTTTGTTTAAAAATAAAGGTCTTTTCTTTCAGGGATAATTTTAAAAAAATGAAAATTTTTCACAAAAATTTAATTATAAATAAAATTTATAGAATAATTGGTAAAAACTGGTAAAATACATCGAAATTGGTCGAAATGCAGTAAAATAAACTTTACATTTGGCTTGTCAAGAGGGAAAATGATAATTTTTTTTTATAGTTTTTCTAGAAAAAATTAAATAGAATAATAATGATATTTTCATAGTGCTTTCATATTTTTGTGTGCTATAATAGGGATACTCTTGTGAGCTGAACGATAAGAATTTTCTAAAATTTTAAGGAGGTTATAGTATGAAAATCATAAAGAGAAGTGGTACGGAAGTTCAATTTGATATGAATAAAATCACTCAAGCGATTCGAAAGGCAAATGAAGAAGTATTAGATAGTGAAAAGCTGAGTGAGGAAATGATTGCTGAGCTTGCCAATAATGTCTCTAAAAAATGTAAAAAGGCTAAGTATGCATTAAATGTAGAAGAAATCCAAAATTTAGTTGAAGATGAACTAATGCGTATAGATGCCTACAATATTGCAAGAAAATATATAACCTATCGTTATAAACGGGCTTTAGTTCGTAAATCCAATTCCACGGATGAGCAAATCTTAAGCTTGATTGAATGTAATAATGAAGAGGTAAAACAAGAAAATTCAAATAAGAATCCTACAGTAAATAGTGTTCAAAGAGATTATATGGCAGGAGAGGTTAGCAAGGATATTACCAAGCGTTTCTTATTGCCAGAGGATATTGTAAAGGCTCATGAGGAAGGAGTTATCCACTTTCATGATTCAGACTATTTTGCTCAGCATATGCACAATTGCTGCTTGGTTAATTTAGAGGATATGCTTCAAAATGGGACTGTAATCAGTGAAACAATGATTGAGAAGCCAAAGAGCTTTTCTACTGCCTGTAATGTTGCCACCCAGATTATTGCCCAGATTGCTTCTAGTCAGTATGGTGGACAATCTATCACCTTATCTCATTTAGCTCCCTTCGTTGATATTTCTAGACAGAAGCTAATCACTGAGGTGAGAGAAGAATTCATTGCTCAAAACATTACCTTATCTGAAGAAAAGATTCGCCAGATTGCAGAGATGAGAGTTCGTAAAGAAATTAAAAAGGGCTGCCAAATGATTCAGTATCAGGTAGTAACCCTGATGACGACAAATGGACAGGCTCCTTTTGTGACGGTATTCATGTATTTGAATGAGGTGCCAGAGGGACAGCTTAGAGACGATTTGGCTATCATTATAGAAGAAATGCTATATCAAAGAATATTAGGTGTTAAAAATGAAAAGGGAGTATACATTACACCTGCCTTCCCTAAGCTGATTTATGTTCTTGAAGAGAATAACATTAAGCCAGAGGGAAAATATTATTACTTATCCGAGCTTGCTGCCCAGTGTACAGCGAAGCGCATGGTTCCAGACTACATTTCTGAAAAGGTTATGAAGAGTCTGAAGATTAATGAAAATGGAGAAGGAGATTGTTATCCTTGTATGGGCTGTCGTTCCTTCTTGACCCCTGATTCTACTATGCATTTAGGAAATATTGCAAACGCATTAAACTATGTAGAGGGGAAAGGTAAGTATTACGGCCGGTTCAATCAGGGCGTTGTAACCTTGAATTTGGTAGATGTTGCCTGTTCTTCTGGAAAAGATTTAGATAAATTTTGGAAAATCTTAGAGGAAAGATTAGAGCTGTGCTACCGCGCATTGATGTGTCGTCATAAACGTCTTTTAGGTACCCCATCTGATGTGGCTCCTATTTTATGGCAGCATGGTGGTCTAGCTCGTTTAAAGAAGGGTGAGGTTATCGATAAGCTATTGTTTGACAATTACTCTACCATCTCTTTAGGGTATGCTGGTCTATGTGAATGTGTATATTATCTTACAGGAGATACGCATACTACAGAAGAGGGATCAAAGCTCGGCTTGGCGATTATGCAGAAGCTAAATGATGCTTGTGCAAAATGGAAGGCTCAGACCAATATCGGTTTCAGTGTATATGGAACACCACTAGAGTCTACAACCTATAAATTTGCGAAAAATTTACAAAAGCGTTTTGGTATTATTCCAGGCGTTACAGATAAGAACTATATCACCAATAGCTATCATATCAATGTACGAGAGAAGATAGATGCATTTAGTAAATTGACCTTTGAGTCTAAGTTCCAAAAGCTATCTCCTGGTGGGGCAGTCAGTTATGTAGAGGTTCCAAATATGCAGAACAATATTCCTGCCGTTTTAGCATTAATGACGCACATTTATGAAACCATTATGTATGCGGAGCTGAACACAAAGAGCGACTATTGTCAGTGCTGTGGATATAGCGGAGAAATCCAGATTGTAACAGATGCCGATGATAAGCTAGTTTGGGAATGTCCAAATTGTGGGAATCAGGATCAATCAAAGCTAAATGTAGCAAGACGTACCTGCGGATATATTGGAACTCAGTTTTGGAATCAGGGAAGAACCCAAGAAATCAAGGAAAGAGTTCTTCATTTATAATGAATTATGCGGAAATTAAAAAATTAGATATTGCCAATGGATTAGGAGTTCGAGTATCCTTATTTGTCAGTGGCTGTACGCACCATTGTAAAAATTGCTTTAATGCCATTGCCTGGGACTTTCACTATGGACAACCTTTTACACCAGAGGTAGAACAAGAACTGATTGAGGCCCTGAAACACCCTATGGTAGCTGGGTTAACCCTATTAGGGGGAGAACCCTTAGAACCTCAGAATCAGTATGGCTTATTTCCTTTTCTTAAAAGGGTTAAACAGGAGTTGCCTGAAAAAAATATTTGGTGTTATACTGGCTATACGCTTGAGGCTGACCTATTGACAGGAAGAGCTCATATCGATATTACAGACGATCTTTTATCTATGATAGACGTCTTAGTAGATGGTAAATTTATAGAGGAGCTAAAGGATATTACCTTGAAGTTTAGAGGCTCTTCTAATCAGAGACTTATTGATTTAAAAAGAACTCTATTAGATCAATCTCTACATTTATTGAAATTATAAGCTTTGTGAAAAATCACAGGGCTTTTTTTGTGAAAAAGATGTTTTAAAATCTCATTTTTTACTTAATTTTTATAGAGAAAAAAGAGTAAATTTGCAGAAATTATGATATAATAAGAATACATTTATCAATGGAGGAGTTTTAGGTTATGGACGCTAAAAAAAGAGTAGCAGAACTGAAGGAAATATTGAATAAAGCCTCTTATGAGTATTATGTAATGGATAATCCTACATTAGAGGATTATGAATATGATAGATTGATGGCAGAGCTCATTCAAATAGAGAATGAACATCCAGAACTGAAGACCTTAGATTCTCCTACCTGTAAAATTGGCGGAGAGGTCCTGACAAAATTTGAAAAGGTTGTTCACACCTCAAAGATGATGAGCTTAAGTGATGCTTTTAGTGAAGAGGAGCTATATGAATTTGATAAAAGAGTAAGAAAAGAGGCTCCAACCGCAACCTATTGTTGTGAGCTTAAAATTGATGGCTTGTCTGTATCCTTACGCTATGAACAGGGTGTTTTAGTTTTAGGTGCCACGAGAGGGAATGGTGAAATTGGAGAGAATATCACCTCCAATGTTCGTACCATTAAGAGTATCCCCTTACAGCTTAAGCATAAGGATACCATAGAGGTTCGTGGAGAAATATTTATGCCGAAGAAGAGCTTTCATGCCTTGAATGAGGAGAGAGCGTTGAATGAGGAGGAGCTCTTTGCCAATTGTCGTAATGCGGCTGCTGGTTCTATTCGGCAGTTGGATAGCAGGATAGCAGCGAAGCGTAACCTAGATGCTTTTCTCTACTATTTGGTAGATGACCATAGCTCCACGCAAAGTGAAGCTTTGGAGCTTTTGAAATCCTATGGCTTTAAGGTGAATCCACTTTACCGGAAATGTAAAACTATGGATGAGGTATGGGCTTATATAAAGGAAATGGGTGAGCTTCGTTCAGCGCTTCCCTATGACATTGATGGAATCGTAATCAAGGTCAATGAGAGAAGCTTATATCCCATCATAGGGGAAACTGTAAAATATCCAAAATGGGCCACCGCTTATAAATTTCCACCTGAGGAGGTTAAGACAAAGCTTTATGCCATTACCTATCAGGTAGGAAGAAGCGGGGTCATAACTCCTGTAGCTAATTTTAAGCCTGTTTTTGTTCAAGGCTCTTTGATTTCTAAGGCCACCCTACACAATGAGGATTATATTTTGGCTAAGGATATTCATATCAACGATACTGTTGTAATCCGGAAGGCAGGAGATGTAATTCCTGAGGTTGTAAGACCAGTGAAAGAGGAAAGAGATGGCACTGTAGAGCCCTTTCAGATGATTACACATTGTCCATGCTGTAATTCCCTATTGGAAAGAAAAGCTGGAGAAGCAGATTATTTCTGTCTAAATCCAGATTGTAGTGAGAAGCAGGTCAATCGCTTAATTCACTTTGCTTCAAAGCCTGCTTACGACATTGACTCTTTAGGGGATAAGCTTGTCCTTCAGCTGTTTGAGGCAGGTTTTTTGAAGGATATTTCAGATATATTTACATTAAAAGACCATTATAATGAGCTGATAGAGCTTCCTGGTCTTGGTGTTAAGAGCATCGACCATCTATTAGAAGCAATTGAACAATCTAAGAAAAACAATTTAAATCAGCTTTTATTTGGTTTAGGAATTAAGCATTGTGGAGCGAAGATTTCTACTATTTTATGTAAGAAATTTAAAACTATGGAAAACATCATGCAGGCAAACTATGAGGATATCTCTGAAATCAATGATATAGGAGATGCGATTGCATATGAGGTTGTAGAGTATATGAAGCAGCCAAAGGCTCAGGAGCTCATTGCCAAGCTGACCTCCTATGGACTTAATATGACCTATCAAATGGGTGAAATTAAGGAGAACTTTTTTACCAATAAGAAATGTGTATTGACTGGAACCCTAGAAGCGATGGGAAGAAGTGAGGCCAAAAAGAAAATTGAAAGCTTTGGAGGTAATCTCTCCGAGTCTGTCAGTGCTAAAACGGACATTCTCATTTTAGGAACAAATCCTGGAAGTAAGTATGAAAAAGCGAAAAAGCTTGGAATTTATATTATGGAAGAAGCAGAGTTTTTACAGAAACTAAACGAATAAATTGAACAATAGGAGCATTTTATGGATCAAATCATCATTAAGGGTGCTAGAGAGAATAATTTAAAAAACATTTCAATTGAGCTCCCTAAAAATAAATTAATAGTTATGACAGGATTATCTGGCTCTGGTAAATCCTCTTTAGCCTTTGATACCATTTATCAGGAGGGGCAAAGACGATTTGTAGAATCTTTATCCAGCTATGCCAGACAATTTATAGGGTCTATGGAAAAGCCTGATGTGGATAGTATAGAGGGGCTTTCTCCAGCCATTTCCATTGATCAAAAATCTGCAAGCCATAATCCTCGTTCTACAGTTGGAACTGTTACAGAAATTTACGACTATTTGCGTGTCTTATTTGCTAGAATAGGAACACCTTATTGTCCTACCCATCATATTCCTATTTCATCCTTTTCCAATGAACAGATTGTGAATAAGATATTAGAAATGCCTGAAGGATCTAAGCTATATATTACCTCTCCAGTTGTCTTTAGAGAAAAGGGAGAACATAAAAATATTTTTACTAAATATCTTCAGGAGGGCTTTGTCAGAGCTATTGTAGATGGAGAACTAGTGGAGCTAGATAGTGAAATCAGCTTAGAAAAAAATAAAAAGCATACGATTGAAATTGTTGTAGAACGCTTGATTCTTAAGGAAGGCGTTAGAAGTAGAATAGCTGAGGCAGTAGAGCTTGCTGTAAAATTTTCAAAAGGATATGTAGAGGTCATCAGTGACTCACAAACTTATTTTTATTCTACCGTTCATGCCTGTCCAGAATGTGGATATTCCCTAGCCACCTTAGAGCCAAGACTCTTTTCCTTTAATAGTCCTCTTGGGGCGTGTCCAGATTGCAATGGCTTAGGGAAGAAGCTGACGGTTTCTCCAGATTTAATCATTGAAGAGGATAAATCTCTAGAGAAAGGGTGTATTGTACCCTATAAGAACCAGGAGAAAGAAAATCTTAATAATCTAATGCTAGAACAAACCTGTAAGTTTTATGGGATAGATATGAAGAAGCCCTTTAAGGACTTGCCAGAGGAGCATAAACGGACTATTTTATATGGGTCAAAGGATAGGATTGATTATAAAATGCGTTCGACTAGTGGCAGAATTCATGATAAAAAGGAATACTTTGAGGGGATTATAACCAATTTCCAAAGAAGATATGTGGAAACCAATAGTGACTGGATTCGCGACTGGATTGAAGGCTATATGGTAGAGCATCAGTGTCAATCCTGCAAGGGGGCCCGTTTAAATCCTAGTGTATTAAACATTTTTATTGAGGGAAAAAATATTTTTGATATATGTTCTATGTCCATTGATGAGCTTTTAGACTGGTTTGAGCAATTATCCCTATCCGAGGAAAAGCAGGTCATTTCTAGATTAGCCATTAAAGAGATTAAGGATAGACTACGCTTTTTAAAGAATGTAGGATTAGAGTATTTGACCTTAAGTCGTAGTGCTGAAACTCTTTCTGGAGGAGAGGCTCAAAGAATTCGACTGGCAACTCAAATAGGCTCTCGTCTTACCGGAGTTCTTTATGTCTTAGATGAGCCATCAATTGGACTTCACCAAAGAGATAACGAAAGACTCATAAAAACCTTGAAGGAAATGCGGGATTTAGGAAATACCCTTATCGTCGTTGAGCATGATGATGAGACGATGAAGGCCTGTGATTACCTAGTAGATATCGGGCCTAGGGCTGGTATTCATGGTGGAGAGGTTGTTGCCTACGGAACTCCACAGGAGGTTATGCAAAATCCAAACAGCATAACAGGGGCTTATCTATCAGGAAAAGAAAAAATTGATATTCCTCAGCAAAGAAGAAAAGGGAATAAGAAATTTATTAAAATCTATGGAGCTAAGGAAAATAACCTTAAGAATATCAATGTGACAATTCCTTTAGGAGTCATCACCTGTGTTACTGGTGTATCTGGGTCTGGAAAGTCAACTTTGGTCAATGAAATTCTTTATAAAAATGCCTATGTGAAGCTCTATTCTGCCAAGAAGGTTTCTCCTGGTCAAGTGAAAAAAATTGAGGGCTTAGAGCATATTGACCGCATCGTTCATATTTCCCAGCAGCCAATTGGCCGTACTCCTCGAAGCAATCCAGCCACCTATACAGGTGTATTTGATGATATCAGAGATTTATTCAGTCAAACCACAGATGCCAAGGTCAAGGGCTACGATAAATCTAGATTTTCCTTTAACGTCAAGGGTGGTCGCTGTGAAGCCTGTTCTGGAGATGGAGTTAAACGAATCTCCATGCACTTTTTACCAGACGTGTATGTTCCTTGTGAGGTATGTCATGGGACAAGATATCAGCAGGAAACTTTGAACATTCGCTTTAAGGGAAAAAGTATTGCTGATGTATTAGATATGACCGTAGAGGATGCCGTTACCTTTTTTGATGCATTTCCAAAAATCAAGGCAAAGCTTCAGACCATCAATGATGTTGGGTTAGGCTATATTAAGCTTGGTCAATCCTCAACAACGCTTTCTGGTGGAGAAGCTCAAAGAGTTAAGCTTGCCTATGAGCTGCATTCTAGAATTACGCCAAGAACGCTCTATATATTAGATGAGCCAACGACAGGACTCCATGTGGATGACATTAAAAGACTTATGGAGGTTATCGCTAGAATTGCAGATGCTGGAGCGTCTGTCATTATTATCGAGCACAATTTAGATGTAATTAAGCTGGCGGACTATATTATTGATCTAGGACCAGAGGGTGGCAATCGTGGAGGAACAGTTCTGTTCGAGGGAACTCCAGAAGAGCTTGTTAAGCTGGATACCTCCTATACGGCAAAATATTTAAAACCTTTACTAAAATAGTGGGGTGAGAAATCCTTTGTTGCTAGAACGTACAAAGGATTTTTGTTTGCTTATTTATTAATCTTATTATATAATAAAATGGTATTTTAAAAAGTGAAGGAGGTGAAAACATGAATGAAGAGAAAAAAGCAGAAATCCGCAGGAGCTTAGAAAGCTTTCAGCAACAGCTGGAGGACTTGAAAAAATCTAATCCAGAAGGAGATTATGAACAGCTTGAGCTTATAATAAAGAAGCTGGGAGATATGCTAGAAGGAGTAGAACAAAAAAATTATCTGTTAAAAACGATTTTAAAGGGGATATTATTTTTCATTCTACTCTATCTCATATATTTGGTCAGTGTATGTATGGTTTTAGGCTTTGGCTTTACCTATTTAAATATCAATGATTTTCAAAGACTTTCCTATTTGGTTCCGATTACCTCTTTGGTTATTTTGATTGCTCATCGAATCATTGAGGCCGCCTTAAACACCTATAAGACGACCTATCCTCTTTTTCATTTTATAGTGTTAAACCTTCTATTTATATTTGTGATGTCTTTTTTAGATACCCTTTGTTTTCATGTTTTCACCAATATTTGGCAGTCATTAGGTGCCTTAATTGCAGTTTGTGTGTTTTCCGCTATCGGTGAATTTTATTTATCAAAAAAATTTTTATTTTTCTAGGAGACGACTATGGATTATATTACAATAGAAAAAATCATGAAGGATAATAAACTGGAACTGGTGAGCGGCGCTGCTGGACTTAAGAGACATTGTATAGAGGATATGATTACTAGACCAGGGCTGGAATTTACAGGCTTCTTTGATTATTTTGATGCAAAACGAGTAATTTTGGTAGGTTCTAAAGAGGTTACCTTTTTGAGCCGTCAGACCAAAGAACTTATCGAACAAAATGTTAGAAAAATATTTGAATGTCATCCTCCATGTATTGTGTTTAGCTTAAAGGTCTCTATTCCTGAGATTTTTATAAGGCTAGGAGATGAATACGGAATATGTATTTTAAAGAGTAATATGCGTACGACTCCAACCTCCTCTAAGCTGTATAACTATCTTCAGGAGCATCTGGCTGAGACAATCTCAGTGCATGGAACCTTTTTGGATATCAATGGAATGGGAACCTTGATTATTGGTAAGAGTGGTATTGGTAAATCAGAAACCTCCTTGGATTTGATTAAGAGAGGCCATCAGCTGATTGCCGATGACTTAGTTGAGATAATGGAAAAGGAACCAGGAAACCTGATTGGAACAGCTCCTGATATCCTAAAGCGATATATGGAAATCCGAGGCATTGGTATCGTTGATGTTGTAACCATGTTTGGGGCAGGGGCGTATCGGGATAGAAAAAATTTACGACTAGTAGTAGAGCTTGAGGCCTGGAATGAGGATAAATATTATGACCGTATCGGCTTAGAGCACCAGACCATAAAGTATTTTAATACAGAGATTACCAAAATAACGATTCCGGTATTACCTGGTAGAACGGTATCTTTACTTGTTGAATCGGCGGCTATGAATGAGAAGCTGAAGCTTTTAGGCCATTTTGCAGCCTTGGATTTTGTTTCTCAGGTAGATAAAAAAGCGAAGGAAGGAGGAAAGGAACATGATGAATTACATTGATCCTGTAGCCTTTAAATTATTTAATGCTGAGGTTAGATGGTATGCCATCTTTATCCTTTTAGGGGTTGTTCTTGCAGTAATTGCGGGAGTACGGGAAGGAAAGAAGATAGGAATTCCCAGTGAGTATATTTACACAGGGGTATGTATCGTTTTACCCTGTGCGATTTTAGGAGCTAGATTATGGTGGGATTTATTCAATATCGATAAGATTCATTCCTTTATTGACGTCTTTGCCATCTGGGATGGCGGACTTGCGATTCAGGGGGGAGTGATTGCAGCTCTTGTAACCATTTATTTTTATTGCCGATATCGAAAATTTTCCTTCTATCGTATTTTAGATGTTGTGGCTCCTGGATTCTTGATTGGTCAAATTTGTGGCCGTTGGGGGAACTTTTGTAATCATGAGCTGTATGGACCTATTGTAAAGCATCCTGATTTTCTAAAGTCCATTCCAATATTAGGAGAAAATATGTTCATTGATGGTGCCTATCGTCATCCTGTATTTCTATATGAATCTCTGCTGAACCTTGTCGGTCTAGTTCTTATGCTCCTATTTAGAAGAAAGTTTAAAAAGCTTGAGTCTGGAGATTTGATTGGCGGATATTTGGTATGGTATGGAATCGTTCGTATATTCACCGAATCCTTACGTATGAATAGTGGAGTTAATGAGCCTCTAATGGCAGGCCCTATCCCAATGTCCATTCTAACCAGTGTAATCTTTATTCTTTGTGGTATTGCCTTTTTGGTTGCCAAGCGGTTTATTGGGCCACGAACCAATTATGCAAAGCTGATGGAAACAATAAAAGAAAATAAATATGATACCGTTTTATTTGATTTGGATGGAACCTTATTGAACACAAGAGAATTAATCAATCGCAGCTTTGTCCATACCTTTGAGCACTTTAGACCAGATCATGTCTTGACAGATGAGGAGCTGGATTCCTTTTTTGGACCATCCTTACGTCAAACCTTTTCTCGGTATAGTACAGACGAGCAGGAAATTGAAGAGATGATACAGTATTACCGAGAATTCAATGTGGCTAGTCACGATGAGATGGTAACTGCCTTTCCAGGGGCTAAGTCATTGATCCGTACCTTGGCGAGAAAGGGATATAAGCTTGGCGTAGTTTCCTCTAAGAAGACGGATTTGGTAGAGCATGGATTAGAAATTTTTGGAATGCGTGACAAAATCAAGGTGATTATTGGTGAAGAGGATGTCAAGAATCCTAAGCCAGATCCTGAAGGAATCTTGGAAGCTATGCGAATTTTGGATAGTAAAAAGGCACTTTATGTTGGAGATGGTGTAGGTGATATAGAGGCTGGGAAGAATGCTGGGATTGATACGATTGGAGTGTTATACTCTGACCGTAAGGAACAAATTTTGGCAGCTGAACCAACCTATACCATTCATTCATTAGATCAAATTTTAGCAATTTTAGTGGAGTGATAGTATGAGCTTTTCGTATGATGTGAAGGAAGATATCCTAAAATTTAATAGTGATGCCTCTTCACATCTCTTAGAGCTAGAGGCCTTCCTCAGATTATCAGGAGAGCTGATTCTTTCTAAGCCACCAAAGCTGGTTTTCTCCAGCTCCAACATGCATATCCTAAGATATATGCTAGGGCTAATCAAGAAGCTTTATATAGATTCTGAGTTTGTGATAGAGTCCAGAACCCAGCAAAAGCTGAAGCATAAAACTATTTATTCGTGTATATTGGGAAAGCCTACTCAGACGATTCTAGAGGATATTTCCATGCTGGATGCTGTTCCATTTAACAAGGATGAGATTATAGGAGATCCTTTAAAAAGTATTGCCTATTTAAGAGGGGCTTTTTTGGCAAAGGGGAGTGTGAATGACCCTAAGACTTCAAATTATCATTTAGAGATATCTGCAGATAAGGATACAGAGGTTATTTTCTTACAGAGAATTATGAATGAGTTTCAACTCAATGCTCGAATCGCTAAAAGAAGGAATCGATTTATTGTTTATATTAAGGAAAAGGATTTAATCGTAGAATTTTTAAGGCGTATTGGAGCCAATGTCTCTATGAATGAATTTGAAAATGTCATCATCAAGCGTGAGCTATCTGCCAATATCAACCGTCTTTTAAATATTGATGTTGCCAACCAGCAAAAGACAAACCGGTCTGCAAAGGAACAGCTAAAATATATCCGTTATCTAGAATATAATTACCCGTTAGAAAAGCTTGATCCTAAGCTGTTAAGAATTATGAAGGTCAGAAAGGAAAATCCAGAGGCCTCCTTATCTGAGCTCATAGATATTATCAATCAAGCCTATGATGAAAACATTACCAAATCGGGGCTGAATCACCGGTTTAGAAAAATCAAGGAAATTGCGTTAGATTTTGAAAGCAGAAGGAATTCATAAATGAGAATAGGTATAGATTTAGTAGAGCATAAGGATATTATCCAAAAGGATGAACGCTTTATTCGAAGAGTTCTTTCAGAAAAGGAATATGAGTATTATGCAACCATAGGAAATAAAAAAAGAAGAATAGAATATGTAGCGTCCAGGTTTGCCTGTAAGGAAGCTGTTTTTAAATGCTTTCAGGAGTCTGAGACCGGGTATAATTTTAAGGATATATCTATTCTAAATAAAAAAAATGGAGCTCCCTATATCCTTATATTAAATAAGGAATCCAAGCTCCAAATCAGTCTGTCTCATACAGATAATTATAGTATTGCTGTGGCTATTCTTCCATCAGATGATGACGATTCGGTAAGAATAGGGCAATAATATTAAATAAGGCACATACACCAATAAAAATATAAACTACTCTTGTCGCAATAGAATTTTCCTGAAATAGCCAGGTGACAAGATTAAAATTAAATATTCCTACTAAAGCCCATGCGATACCACCAATAATGGTAAATGCGAGGGCTATTTTTTGTAATATAGACATTTCTAATTCCTCCTCTATGCTTTAGTTTTAACGAAATGAGGGTATTTTATGCATACGCTATCTTTTTACTGCATATTGTTTATTGATTATAGAAGATGGGTGGAAAAATGAAAAGAATAATTGGATTAATTTTGTTGAGTTTAGTTTTATTAACCGGATGTAAAAGCAAAGAGAATGTAGATGAGGTAACCAGAGTCACTAATTATTTATCTGGATTAAGCTCATATAGCTTAACCTCTAATATGACGATAAATCGTCCAGATAAGAATGTGAGTCTAAAGGTAGATGTGGATTATTTATCTCCTAAATATTATAAGGTTTGCTTCAAAGGAGATAATGAGCAGATGATCATCAAAAATGATAGTGGTGTTTTTGTGATTACCCCTTCCCTGAACAAAGAATTTAGATTTGATAGTAACTGGCCGTTAAACAGCTCCCATGCTTATCTGCTAGAGGCAATCAATAAGGATATTAAGGCTGATTCTGAGGCGTCAGGCTCCTTAGATGGGACGAATATCGTTGTGGAATGTAAGATTACCCACAAGACAAATCAAAAGCTAGAAAAGATGCGTTATGTTTGTGATGCAAACTATAATCCGAAAAAAACAGTCTTTTTAAATAAGAATAATGAAGAGGTTATCGTTGTAGATTTTGACACCTTTACCCCAAACAGCAATTTAGGAAAGGATAACTTTAACGAGAAAAAGTATCTTGGTAAGCAGGAGGAAAAACCAGGAGAAGAGGAAACCTCTCTTAGTATTACAGCAGGCTATGTAATGGACGGCTGCACACTTGCTTCCTCCAGTAAGGGAGAAAATACTACGATTCTATGCTATAGCGGAGAAACCGCCTATACCATCATCGTTTCTAAGGTTGAGGTTTCTGATGAGGTTGTCGCTATAGATACCTATGATGATGTGGAATTTCTCGCTTGTGGCCTTGGCTTCCTGAGCAGTAATACTATGAAATACTACCTTAAGAATTATGAGGTAACAATCTTCTCAGAAAAGCTGACTGTGGATGATTATATCAATATTGCAAACAGTATTACGCTTGCATAAAATTAGAATACTCCTTAGGGGGTATTTTTTTTAGTTCCTTGGAAAAAATAGGAATAGGGGGATTTGTAAAATGTCTAGGGGAAAAGAATAAAAATAGTGATTTTCCTTGAATTTAGTAGGATTTTATTTTATAATATATTAGATGTTTAAATTAGGAGGAATTGAATTTGGCTAGAGCAGTTAGAAAGGTGTCTCGTGCTAATACGAAGGCTCAAAAAAAGGATAAAAAATTAAGCAAGAAATGGATCATCAGCATCGTTTCTGTTGTTTTATTAATTTGTATAGGTGTAGGAGTAGGGCTAGGTGTTTATTATACAAATCAGCCAGAGGAAGCCTATGTTTCTGATAAAATATATTTTAGTGAACCTATAAAGGATACGAATGGAAATGAGGTTACCTTTAATAAGGAAAACTATCAGGCCATTCAGCGTTATATTGATAAGGGAACAATTTCTGAGCATACTTTTATTTTTGTATATGACGGAAGTGCCTACTATGCAGATGAACAGGACGAGGATAACTATAATAAGGATTACGTGGAGCTTATGACACGTTTGGCAGACCTACAGTATACCGTAAATACGGCAAAGGCTGCAGGACAGAGTGTTGAGCTTTATGTGGTTGACGTTCATGTGGATAGTGCTGTAAATGCAGGAATATTATCTGACTCTTCCTTTGGCTCCTTGGTTTCTGAGGACAAGGTTAGTTATGAACCAGCGTTTATTTATATTGAAGGAGATCAGTTTAAGGCAGAAGTTGAATATGATGGTCAGACGCACAAAATATCTACAAGTGTTTGGACGGATGTTTTCAATTCATCTATCCGCTTTGCAATAAACTTTATCAATAGTTTAAATTAACAGATAAGCCTTCATTTTGAAGGCTTTCTATTTTTCTAGGAGGTGTATACTATGAATGAAAGAATTATAAAAGAAATTGCAGAAAAGCTGAAGGTCAAAATAGAACAGGTTCAAGCCGCTTTAGAGCTTTTACAGGATGATAAAACAGTAGCTTTTATTGCCCGCTATAGAAAGGAAGCTACAGGTGGTTTGGATGAGGAACAAATCCGTGTAATTGATGATGAATATCAATATGGATTATCCCTTCAAAAACGTAAGGATGATGTAATTCGTCTTATTGAGGAAAAGGGACTTTTAACCGAGGAGCTCAAACAGGAAATATTAGATGCAGAGAAATTGATAGAGGTTGAGGATTTATATCGTCCTTATAAGGAAAAGAAAAAGACAAAGGCTACCACGGCAATTGCGTTAGGCTTAGAGCCTTTGGCGGATATCATGCTGCAGCTTCTTCCTAAGGGAGATAAGGAGGCCATTGCTAGGGAATATATTACGGATAAGGTTCCTACAGTGGAGGAGGCTATCACTCAGGCCAAATATATTGTGGCTGAAAAAATTTCTGATAATGCTGAATATCGTAAACATATTCGTGAAGCTGCATTAAAGTATGGAACCATCAGTTCAAAGAAAAAGAACAATGAGCTAGACCCAGAAGAAAAATATAAAAATTACTATGAGGCTACAGAGAAAATAGCCTTCATTAAACCCCATCGTATTTTAGCCTTAAATCGGGCTGAGAATGAGGATGTCATTACAGTGAATGTAGAATTACAGCCTGAGCGTGATGTGGAATATATTCGCTACAATGTAACCCATAATCGCACCTCTATATTTAATGATGAGATTGTGGAGTCTATTCAGGATGCCTATAAAAGACTGATTGCCCCTTCCATTGAACGAGAGATTCGATCTATCCTATCTGAGAAGGCAGAAGACCAGGCCATTCATATATTTTCTCTTAACCTTCAGCATTTGTTATTGCAGGCTCCAATGAAGGGGCATGTCGTACTTGGTGTCGACCCAGCGTTTAGAACAGGCTGTAAGCTGGCTGTGATTTCTCCAAATTCCAAGGTGTTAGAAATTGGTGTGATTTATCCTAATGAAAAATCTAAGGGAGCCAGTGTTGACCCAAGACAGGTAGAAAAATCAAAACGTACTATCATTGATTTTATCAAAAAATATAATGTCGAGATTATCGCTATAGGAAATGGAACGGCTAGCCGTGAAACAGAAAGCTTTATTGCAGAGGTCATTAAGGAAAGCAAATTAGAGGCAAAATATGTTGTCGTAAGTGAGGCTGGAGCCTCTGTGTACTCTGCTTCCCCTCTTGCTATGGAGGAGTTTCCAGACCTTTCTGTTGAGCAGAGATCTGCGATTTCCATTGCCAGAAGAATCCAAGATCCTCTTGCTGAGCTTGTAAAGATAGACCCTAAGTCCATTGGAGTTGGCCAATATCAGCATGATGTCGCTCAAAACAAGCTTTCTAAGTCCTTAGAGGATGTTGTAGTGGATGCCGTTAACAAGGTGGGAGTGAATTTGAATACCTGCTCTCCATCTCTTTTGAGCTATGTTTCTGGTCTTTCTAAGGGTGTTGCTAAAAATATTATAGAGTATCGAGAAAAGAATGACAGGTTTGCGAGTCGAGAAGAATTAAAAAAGGTTGCAAAGCTAGGGCCTAAGACGTATGAACAATGCGTGGGATTCCTAAGAATTCTTGGGGGAAATAATCCACTGGATATGACCTCAATTCACCCAGAGAGCTATGAAAAGGCAGAAAAGCTTTTACAGCTTATGAATCTGACGACTGCTGACCTTGGAACAGAACAGATGAAGGAAGAGGTTGCCAAATTAGACCGTTTAAGTCTTCAAAAGGAAATCGACATTGACGCTTATACGCTCAATGATATCCTAGACGCCTTTGTGACGCCTTTAAGAGATATCCGAGATAATTATCCTGGGTTAAAGCTAAGAAGCGATATAATGCATTTTGAGGATATTAAAATAGGGGATGAGTTGGATGGCATTGTCCGTAATGTAGTGGATTTTGGTGCCTTTGTAGATTGTGGTGTAAAATATGACGGATTAATTCATATCTCTAAAATGTCTACTCAAAAGATCAATCATCCTTCAGACCTTTTAAATGTTGGAGATGAGGTTCATGCCTATGTCATAGATATTGATTATCAAAAGCATAAGCTAGGACTCGCTTTATATAAAATGTAAAAAGAAAAAAGAAAAAAGAAAATCCCTTACCTTTTGGTAGGGGATTTTCTTGTTTAATCACTATAAGGTCTTGCCCAGTTTAATGTTCCATTATACCAGCTAGAGAATTTATCCTCTTTATTATAGCTTTGAGATGTTCTTATTAGATAGCCTTCATAGTTTTCTAATTGCTTTGCCATCAAAGAATTGCCATCGGCAATAATGATATTTAATTCCTGGAATAATAGGAAATTCTGGAAACCAGCAGAAGTATATCTAGTAATGGATTCTGAGAACATAGCGCTCAATACATCACGTAGAGTAGAGTCAAAGGTTGAAGTTGCACCATTCTGCTGCTGAACATAGAAAGTGAACAGCTGATTCATGGTTGCTTCCTTACCATCCTCATTGTAGGTGTCTGGTACAACAACATAAATATTGTCCTCTGTTGTGTCCTTATCCATTTCATTTAATAGAATCTGAATATTTTTTTGATATCCGTTTGTATCACTAGAAGAAGTATTCTTGGTTGTACCCTGCTCTTCATAGCTGTTAACCACAATCATATGATATCCAAATTCAGTACTACAAATGTCATCCATAGTTTCAGGGGACTTGTCTAGACTATTCACAAAGTAGAAGATAGGCTTATCCTTGTCAATGGAAACCTTATTCTCAGAAGCCTTAGTATAAAGCTTCTTGACATAATCTCCAAACTCTTTTACATAGTTTCCTACATTACTTTGAGTTGTATCTCCACCTGAGGATAGAGATTCTACCTTTAATAAGAAGTTGTAATTCTTATACTTTGCCCAAGTTACACCCTCCTCAGAGAACAGAGGAGCATTTTTATTATAAGCAGTAACGATGTAATTTAAAATCTCCATTAAGTCATTAGACTTAGTTAATTCCTCACAATTGGCTTCCTTATAAATCGCTCTAGATAATTGTAATAAAGCCTCATAGAACTTGTCTTTATCATCAATATTCTTTAGGAAATCCTTTGGATCATCTGGGCTTCCATCTCCATCATCATCAATGTAAATCAGAAGGTGGTCAATATTGATAGAGAATAAGTTTTCTTTATTCTTATTTCCAGCATCAAGAATATTTTGAAGAATATTCAGCTTATCATAGTTGATTTCATGAGTATAATTGCCATCTGCATCCTTTACAGCCCATTCATCAAATACTCTTTGATTTAAATAAGCCGTTTTTGCATTCTCAGCAAGCTTGTTGTATTTATATACGTCATCACGATTTGTATATCCAAAATTAGCAAGTAAATAGAGCTCTAATCCAACGGCAGAAGGATAAGCCGTATTCTCATTTTTCTCAAAAGAAGAAATGGACTTATCAAGCTCAGCCTCTAAATCATTGATTTTATCAGAGTCAAGGAATCTGTCCTTAAGATCATATACATAATCTAAAACCAGCTGATCAGCAACAATGGTTAAACCACTAAGCTTGGTTTGGTCGTTATAGAAGTCTTGTACAGAATATGTATAGGTCTCCTGAGTACTAGATTCTAAGTTTGTTACAGCAATCTTGAAGATGTTGTTATTATCAAACTTAGAAGGATCAATTAATTCATATTCCTTATCATAATCTCCTTTGAATTTAAATTCAAAGAATGGATCATAAACTTCAATATCTGCAGCCTTTATTCTCTTACTTAAAATAGTAGTAGTGTAGGAAGAAACCTTATTATCAATTAATTTTTCACGGATTTCTGCCTTTAGCTTAGTAAATTCCTCAGCATTTTTAGCTTCTAAATCGTCCCACTCAATGACTTCACTATTATCACTGATGCCAAAGCGCTTATTGATATCAAATTCAGTTTTACCACGATAAACCATGACATATTTATTGTTTTGGTTAAATGGTTCTTTTATATATTGGCCATCTTCATCTAAAGTCGTAGTAACAAGATTTTTTACAGAAGAAGAAATGCTAGTAAGCTCATCCTTATCCTCTGTAACCTCAAATACAGTTTTAGAGGAGTCATTAGAATTTGCGAATGGGTCAGTAAGCTCTAGCTGGCTTCTGTAATTATAATAGGTATTATATAGCTTGGCATAGAAGGTTAATGCATTTGCATCATTCAATGGTCCAAGCTCATTTTCTACAGCGGCAATTGCGTTTCTTGCCTCGTTCAAATTGTTAAATTGAATTATAATTGCTCGGTAGGTACCATAGGTTTTAGTATTAGATTCATAGTAGCTTTTTAAGTTGGCTGGTGAAATATAATTGCTGTTGGTAACAAGCTTCTTTTCATCATCCTCAATTCTTTCAGAATCTACTATTTTTTCTAAGGCATCCTTAGCAGCCTTACGAACTGCAATATTAATTAAAGCCTCATCTATAATTTCCTGAGGGATATAAGTGAATTTCACTTTATCATTTTCGATAGAATACTTGATATCTTCCTTCGTCAGAAGTATGCCTCTGTTGTTATATTTATCAATTAGCTTTTCAAATAGAGTAGTTAATTCATCCTCATCAAAGGCCTCAATACTATCGGCACTAGAGGTTCCGAAAACGTCAGAAGCATAGACATCAAATAAATCCTGCTCGTAGTCATTTACTGTTGCATCCCCTAAATTGATTTGTCCCTTTACATATTCTAATTCAGAACTAAACAGTGTTGATTTAATTTTATTTAATACGGTTGTATAACCATTTGCACGAAGCTTAGCATAAAATATATCGTTGGTTACGCTATAATCTCCGCTAGTAGCAATTACTGCAGAAGAATTTAGGTCAGCTGTAGGAACAGAGGTATTTCTTACCTCAGGCTCCTGACAGGATGCCAAAGAAACCATACATAGGAAGGCAACAAGTAATAAAGATAATTTCTTTAAAGTTTTCATTATGCATCCTCTCCTTCATTTAATAGAATTTCTCCAACAATCTTTTGAAGATCCTTCCACCAGTTTTCATAGGTCTTTAAGGTGTCTGTTTTATCCTCTTCAAAATATACAGAGATATAATCATCTGCTGTATTATGATTGATTTCTAAAATGTTATTATATCTTTCCTGAGCTGCCTCTGAACCAAAGTTCAAAGCACCAGCCTTTTTCTCAATCAAATAAATGATGACATCTCTTTGAGTTTCTGTCCCAGTATAACGTGTAATTACAGGTGATAAGAAATTGGTCAATGCAGAAGAGATAGCGGAAGGAGAAAGATTAGAAGTAGAGCTAGATACATACTCTAATACATATAATCTAATTTGTTCCTTGCTTAATTGTTTTTCGTCATTATAGACGTTTCCAATCTTGCAATATTCTTCATTATAGTATACGGATATATCCTTAAATACACCCTCCTTATCGCTTTCTTCCTTAAATTCAGCAGAAGTCTGGAAGTCAGCAGAGGTGATTAATAATAGGTTATAGCCATCCTTGGTTTGTAAAATCATATCTGGATTTTCATTTGCCTTACGTAAATCCTCAAGATATTCTGTTGGAGTAGTCTGGTTGATGCTGTAGGAATCAGATTTAAAGATTTCCAGCATTCTTTCCTTTAATTTAAAATCGATAGAAGTAGTATCATTCTTTGCTTCAATATCAATTAGCTCAACATTTAAGCCAGCTTTTCTGTAATTAGCCCACTTATTTTCAGGAGCAATTGGATTATCCTCAAATTGTGCTCTTGCAGAGGTGTTGATTTCAGAAATGATATTGCTTAATGCTTCAGAATGTGAGCCTGTTGTGGAAGCAAGCTCGTTATAAATTTCATATACTAACTGTTGAGCTAGACGCTTTTGTGATTCTGTCCACTCTGTTACATCATCCTTTTCAGAGTCATCGTCTGCATCACGGTATACGACAAGTCTCTTTCCACTGATAGAGAAATAGTTGTTATAAATATTATCGGAATAAGATTTAAAGAAGTCTAATAATTGGTCAGAGTTATAGTTGGTAAGAAGCTTTGCAGCTGCAGCATTGATACGATAGGTATTATCTATAATCTCATCGATGTTTGCAGTATGGAAATAAAGCATCATGAAATTATACTTACCAATAGAAGAAGAATAACCACTTGAAGCATAATAGTCATTGGAGAAGGCGGTTAATACATATTCTACAGAATCCTTATAGGTATCAATGTCCTTCGCAGTATCTGCATAGGATTTTGTGTTTTTAACTACCTTACGGCTTAGAATATCAATTGCAGTTGTAACGCCGCTTCTAGCCTCTAAAATGTCATATGCACCACTAAGAAGTGCATTTTCATCTGTTGTATCCTCTACAATATTCAAGTTCCAGGTTTTATTGTCGTATTTTAAGGTTGCCAACACATTTGGATTTGGGGCAGAACCATATGTTTTAGAATAGTTGGAATTGCCAGTTGCATAGGAAATCTCTAATGCCTCATCATAAATGCTTACAGCAACAGAATCTGTACGCTCCTTTACGGCAGAATCAATAGCGGTCTGCGTAATTTTATCCTGCTTTAAAAGCTTTTCAATTTCAGCCTTTAATTCTGTGTCCTTGGCAATGCTTTCATATAGATCATCATCTACTGTATTCTTATTGTAGATATCCTCATACTTATCCTCACCCTGAGAGAACTTGAAGGCAATCCAGTAGGAACTGTTATAGGTTTGAACACTTGTAGAGTAGCATAGACTGTCATCGTCCTCATTTTTTTCAGAGCTTAGAGGTAAAGATAATGTTTCATATAGGTAAGTACTGAAGGAAGAATCAATATCATCGATTTCTTCACGAGTATATAAGGTATCTACATCATAGTTATCCTTTTGAGCAATTAAGGCATCAGAAATTTTCTTGATTTCTGCTTCTTGATCCTCAATTTCTCCTGATTTATCTCTGATACTGCTTGTAATATTGATTAGCTTTTCTACGGAATCAAAGTTGCTTACATAGCTTTCATCATAGATATAATTTCTGTAGCCACCATAAAGATAGTTATACATTTGAATATAGATTTGAGCAATCGTAAGTGTATTTAATCTTTGGTATACACCTGGTGCCTCTAAATCAGAGGTTGTGAGCTTGTCATAGTAATCACAATATTCTGCGAAATTAGAAACACTGTCAGGCTTTGGTATAAATACTAGGTTTTTCTTATATTCCTTTAAGCCAAAGGAACGAAGAGTAGAGGTATACTCTGCCTCAGAGGAGAAGTGAATTAAAACAAGATTCAAATCGGCTTGATTGGCAAATTCAGCCTTGAATTTAGAGGTATATTCATTTTTGGTGAAATATCCTAAATCATCCTCATTGTCTGTATCTCTATTGTCATAGGCATCCTTGACATCCTCTTCAAGAACGGCATATGCTAACAATTCCTTTGCCAGTGACTGATAGTATAAATTTTTTAATTGTTTTGCTATAGTAAGATAATTTTCTCTTTTTTCTACTGCTTCTGTGCAGAACTGATGAAATGGCTTGCCATTGATTTCTTTAAGATTGTACTGGGTATAAATTTCATCAGAATATTTTAAAATTAATTTTTTAGCATCGTATTTTTCAACGCTTTCAATTTCTTCATAACTATTTTTTGGACTGAAGCTGAAATTGTAGATGTCCTCAATCACATAATCCTCTAATCGTTCTGAGTAGAAGGACCGAAGCTCACCAAATCTTTCCTCAGTCAAATTTTCTTCGATGCTTGCCTTTTCATCATTTGTTAAATCACTAAAGGATTTGTCCATTACTAGAGAAACCTTTTGTACATAATCCTTCATGACAACCTCAGTGATTTTTTCAGTAAGGATATCCTTAGCTGTCCACTTCAGTTCATTCCAAAGCTCTCCCTTAGTAACGGTATACTTTCCTGCTGAGGTATATACCTCATCTACTGGAAGCTTCCCATAAGGACTTCCTGCTGAACTACAGGCAGAAAGTGATATAAGTAACACGAAGAAGGAAATGATTAGAAACAATCTTCGTGATTTAAAATTCAATTTTTTAAACATAATTCAGATAACTCCTTTTTACCAAAAATTTAAACCATAGCACGTTATATAATATCATTAATAATTGCAAAATGCAATAAATAACTTCATTTTACCTCAAAAATAATTACATATATAGGCGATTATTACTAAATTATTTTATATTATTTCATAATATAGTAGTAGAAAGGAAAGGAGGTGCCACATCTATGGCAAACTGTGGATCAAATGAATATGGATATGCTTTAATTCTAGTCTTATTTATTTTACTTGTCATTATTGGTGCAGCTTGGTTAGCATAAGGCTTCCTTATAAATATACCTTTAGCCGTTTAATCGGCTTTTTTCTTTGCAAAAAACGTCGGAATATGGTATAATCCTAACTGCTTTTTGAGGTGAAAATATGAGAATTAAGGTATTGGCTAGTGGTTCTACAGGGAATTGTACGTATGTGGAAACGGCGGATCATAAGATTTTGATTGATGCTGGAATCAGTAAAAGAGCCATAGATTTTGAACTGAACAAAATAGGAATAAACTTTTCTTCGATTGACACACTATTAATAACCCATGAGCATGATGACCATGTTCGTTCCTTAGGAACCGTGTTAAAGGCTGGAAATTTGACCTGCTATATGACGAGCGGAACCTATAAGGCTTTGGGAAATGGAAGAAATGAGGCTTTAAAGAAGATATTGCAGGAGAAAATAACCAGTGGTGCGATACTATTATTAAATAGGATAGACGAGTCTATGTTTTATCCGGAAATCAGTTTAGATGAGACGCTCATCCAGGTTTTACCTACCTTTCATGATGCCTTAGAGCCTGTTGGATATAAAATCAGTGATTCTATGCAGAGTATAGTTTATATCACGGATACAGGTTATGTGCATACCTCCTTATATGAAACGATTCGCAATGCAAACTGCTATGTCCTAGAGTTTAACCATGACCCTTATATTTTGATGTCCTCAAACCGAACTTATGCATTAAAAATGAGAATTTTATCAGACCATGGGCATTTATCGAATGAAGATGCGTTTGTAACCCTTGCTCACATCATGGGAGAACGTACGAAAATTGTGTTTTATGCTCATATTTCTCAGGAATGTAATTTGACTGAAATTATAGAGCTGACTGGGAAAAAGGTGATGGGGGATTTAGGTATGGATACTTCAGGAGTAAAATTTGTGGTAACCTCTCCAGTTGCTACTGAGGTGTATCAATTATGAAAATAACGATTGCCAGTGTTGGAAATATCAAAGAGAAATATTTAAAGGACGCTATCACAGAATATTCTAAAAGAATCTCCAAATACTGTCAGTTGTCCTTTGTCTCTGTTGCAGATGAACCGATTTTAGATAAAGCCTCTGCAGGAGAAATGGAAATTATCAAGGAGAGGGAAGCAGAAAGGCTACTTAAAGCTCTTCCCAGCAATGCCTATAAGATTGCCCTGAACCTAAAGGGGACTATGCTTTCTAGTCCTGAGCTTGCTCAAAAAATGGACAATGTTTTTTCTTATTCTAGCTCCCACATCGTTTTTGTAATAGGAGGGTCCTTAGGCTTAGGGGAATCCTTGCTTCGCCAGATGGATTATCATTTATGCTTTTCTAAGCTGACATTTCCGCATCAGCTGATGCAGGTGATTTTATTAGAACAGATTTACAGAGCCTTTAAAATTAATCATAATGAAACATATCATAAATAGGTAGGTGGTATCATGCTTAGAATTTTTGATACAAGACGATATGTAAAGGAAAATGAAATAGAAGGGGAAATCCCTAAGTATTCTAAGGTTTCTAAAGATGTGATGAAGATTGTTTGGCCTTCTATGGTTGAAGGCTTTTTAGTCGCTCTAGTAACTATGTTTGATGGGATTATGGTATCCTCTATCGGCAATGATGCTAATGCGGCAGTAACAATCACAAAACAGCCCATTTATTTTATGATATGCTTTATCACAGCGCTGAATATAGCTGTAACTGCGATTGTATCTAGACGATTTGGTGCTAAAAACAGGGAATCTGTGAATCGTACCATGCATGAGGGACTTAAGCTTTCGGTAATGATAGCGGTTGTCCTTAGCATATTGGTGGCTGTATTTTCTCGTCAGTTTTGCCAGCTTATGGGGGCAACTGAAAATACGATAGATTATGCGACTACCTACTTATCCATCATCGCCTCAGGCTTTATATTCAATGCCCTGCGGTTGACCATCAATGCCTGTCAAAGAGGTATTGGCAAGACAAAGATTTCTATGCTGACGAATTTAGTGGCCAATTTAGTGAATATTGGTCTAAATTATCTGCTGATTAATGGGAACTGGGGATTCCCAAAGCTTGGGATTGCAGGAGCTGCCATTGCCACCGTCATCGGTAATGCAGTTGCCTTCCTGATTTGTCTTGTTACCATTTTGCTTCCTAAGGGGTATTTGAAATTGTCCTTTAAGCAGCTATTTACCCTAGATAAGGAAACACTTGGCGCAATTGGCCATATTTTACCCTCTACCCTGATTGACCAAATTTTCTTAAGAATTGGCTTCATTTTATTTGCGATGATTGTCAATTATTTAGGCGATGATGCAACCTATGTACATGGCATATGTAACGATATGAACTCTTTAATGTTTACGCTTGCGGATGGATTTTCCATAGGAACTGCCGCGGTTGTAGGACATAGACTAGGAGAAAAGCGTAAGGATTTGGCTGTAGTGTATGCAAAGGTCAGTATGATGATTTCCTTTTTGTGTGCAATCATAATCTGCTTGTTTATGGTTTTAGCCCGAAAGCCACTGATTAGTCTTTATTCCCCAGAAACAGAGGAACGGGCAAATACAGCTGCCATCATCATGATTATTGCGGCCTTTACCACCCTTCCCCAGAACATTCAATGGGTGATTACGGGTATTTTAAGAGGAAGTGGGGATACTAAGTTTACAGCTACAACCTCCCTAGTGAGTGTAACCTGTGTGCGGCCTTTAGTTTCCTACCTGCTTTGTTACCCCGCTGGACTCGGTGTAATTGGGGCTTGGATAGGAATGCTGATTGACCAAAGCCTGCGGTTAAGCCTCAATATTTGGCGTTTTGGAAAGCGAAAATGGCTGCATATTCGAGTTTAATAAAAGGGCTTTCATTTTCGTTGACTATTCCTGTTTTGCGTGGTAAAATTAGGATATAATAAAGAGGGCACTTTTGTTAAGAAAGGTGTAAATGGAGGAAATATATTGTGGAAAATTTGAGTAGTAAACTTGTTGAAAAGGTGAAACATCCTGTAAAAATTATGCAATTTGGAGAGGGTAACTTTTTAAGAGCCTTCATCGACTGGATTGTGGATTCTATGAATAAAAAGGCAGACTTTAATGCAGGGGTAGTGGTTGTTCAGCCAATGCCATTTGGACGTGTAAAGGAGTTAGCTTCTGCAGATGGTCTTTATACCTTATACCTGCAAGGTATAAATAATGGACAAACGGTTAAAACCCACCAGGTGATTGACTGTTTAGAGGATTTCATAAATCCTTTTGAGGAATATCAAAAATATTTAGACTATGCCAAGAGTGAGGATTTGGAGTTTATCATTTCTAATACCACCGAAGCAGGAATTGCGTTTGATCCAAAGGATACGGATTTTACAAAGACGCCTAACAGCTTCCCAGGAAAGCTTTTAGCATTTTTAAAGGCTCGTTATGACCACTTTAAGGGCGATGTGAAAAAAGGCTTAGAAATCATCCCTTGTGAGCTGATTGACCATAATGGAGATACCTTAAAGGAGATTTTGGTTCAGCTTGCAGAGCATAACCATATGGACAAAGCATTTATTGACTGGGTGGAGAATGCAAACCGGTATTACAATACTTTAGTAGATAGAATTGTTCCAGGATATCCAAGAAATGAGGATAAGGAGCTATGGAACCAGCTAGGTTATGTAGACAACAATATGGTGGTAGGAGAGATTTTCCATTTATGGGTAATTGATGGAAAGACAGTAAAGGATTTAGAAACGAAGCTTCCTACTGCCAAGGCTGGCTTAAATGTTTTATTTGTTGACTCTATTAAGCCTTATAAGGAAAGAAAGGTTAAAATCTTAAATGGTTCTCATACCTGTTTAGTACCAGTTTCTTATTTATCAGGTATTGATACCGTTCGGGAAACCATTGAGGACAAGCAGCTGAATCAGTTTGTTTTAGATTTTATTTTTAATGAGGTTGTCCCTACCATCAATATTCCAAGAGACCAAATGGATTCTTATGCAAACAGTGTTTTAGAGCGTTATGGTAATCCTTTTGTTCGTCATGAGCTGATGAGTATTGCCTTAAATTCTGTAACGAAGTATAAGACAAGAATTTTACCTACGGTTCTACAGAATCTAGAGGATTTAAAGCATTTCCCAGACCACGCTTTATTTAGTCTTGCCGCACTGATGGTATTTTACAGAGGAAAACGTGGCGAAGAGGATATCAAGCTTGCGGATGATGCCTGGGCTTTAGATATGTTTAAGGAGCTATGGGCTGACTTTGATGGTTCTAAGGCTGCTTGTGGTAAAATTGCTCAGCATGTCTTATCTTTAAAGAGCCATTGGGAAGTTGATTTAACAAAGTATGATGGAGTTTTAGAGTTTGTAACAGACTGCTTATATGAAATAACGTCTACGTCTATGCGTGAGGCTTTAGCGAAGCAGGTTAAATAATAAAAAATTCTTAAAGGAGAAACTATGAAAGACTATATTATCATTAATCAGTTTGATAATGTTGCTGTTGTGCTACGTCCTTTTACTAAGGGAGAAAGCGTGGAAGGTGTCCTGCTTTTAGAGGATATTCCTCAGGCACATAAGGTGGCTTTAAAACCGATAAAACAGGGAGAAAATATTATTAAATATGGGGCTCCTATTGGTCATGCCACTAAGGATATCCAACCAGGAGAGCATGTCCATACCCACAATGTTGCGACCAATTTAGATGATGTAATATCTTACACCTATGAGCCAAACTATCCTGAGGTTTTAGGCTATGCATCCGATAGAACCGTAGAGGTATATGAGCGTTCTACCCATGAATACGGAATTCGAAATGAGCTATGGGTAATTCAAACGGTTGGCTGCGTTTCTGGTATGGCTAAGGATATGATTGAAAATTTTAAACGGAAATATGACACTTCAAAGATTGATGGTGTTTATACCTTCCAGCATCCATTTGGCTGTAGCCAGATGGGGTCAGATTTAGAGCTCACAAGAACCTTGTTACAGGATATGGTAAAGCATCCAAATGCTGGCGGTGTTCTGGTTTTAGGCTTGGGCTGTGAAGAGAATTTAATCTCAACCTTTAAAGAGACCTTAGGAGCATATGATGAAAAAAGAACTCGTTTCTTGGTTGCTCAGGAGGTTGAGGATGAGGTAGAAGAGGGAACCAAGCTTTTAAAGGAGCTTTATGACCAGATGAAGGATGACAAAAGGGTTACCAAACCGCTTTCTGTACTACGCATCGGTCTAAAATGTGGTGGCTCTGATGGAATGTCTGGAATTACAGCAAATCCGTTGTTAGGTCGTTTTTCTGATTTCCTTTCCTTAAATGGGGCAACGACTGTTTTAGGTGAGGTTCCAGAAATGTTTGGAGCTGAAAAGCTTTTAATGGCAAGAGCTAAGGATACATTGACCTTTGATAAAATTGTGAATCTTATCAATGAATTCAAGGTATATTTTAAGAACCACAATCAGGTGATTTATGATAATCCATCACCAGGAAATAAAAAGGGTGGCATTACTACCCTAGAGGATAAATCCTTAGGCTGTACCCAAAAGGCAGGCGCTTCCGTTGTACAGGACGTTTTGAAAATGGGAGAACGGATTAAGACGAATGGATTGAATTTGCTTTGTACTCCAGGCAATGATTTGGTTGCTACAACAACCTTAGGCTGTGCGGGATGTCAGATGGTTTTATTCACCACAGGACGTGGAACTCCATTTGGTGGATTTGTTCCTACCGTAAAGATTGCTACCAATACAGCACTGGCAACCAAAAAATCTAACTGGATTGACTTTAATGCTGGTGACCTGGTTGATAAAAAGGATATGGATCAGCTGTTAGAAGAATTTATTGATTTCTTATGTGATGTTGCATCTGGTAAGAAATTAGCAAAAAATGAGCAAAATAACTTCCGTGAAATTTCTATTTTCAAGGACGGAGTCGTATTATAACAAGGAGAAAAGATATGAAAGCATTTATGGATAAGGATTTCCTATTAACAACGGAAACCGCTAAGAAATTATATCATGAGCATGCGGAGCACATGCCAATTATTGACTATCATTGTCATTTGCAGCCAAAGGAAATTTATGAGGATAAAAAATTCAGAAATTTAGCTGAGGTTTGGTTAGGTGCTGGTGACCGGTATGGTGACCATTATAAATGGAGAAGCCTACGGGCAAGAGGTTATGAGGAGGATTCTATTTCAGGTCCTGAGGATGACTATAAAAAATATATGCAGTTTGTTGAGTCTATGCCTTACTTTGTAGGAAATCCTCTCTATCACTGGTCTCATTTAGAGATGCGCAGATATTTTGATATTTCTGAAATCATAAATAAGGACAATGCTAAGGTGATTTGGGATAAGGCCAATCAAAAGCTTGAAACCTTGACTGCAAGAGAAATGATGTATAAATTCAAGGTAGATACTGTTTGTACTACGGATGATCCAGTGGATAGTCTAGAATGGCATAAGAAGATGAATGCAGATGATACTCTAAAGGTACATGTCCGTCCAGCCTTCCGTCCAGATAAGGCCATCAATGTTGAACTGGATTGGTTTGAGTCTTGGGTAAATCAGCTAGCTGGTGTTGTCGGCTACCCGATTAAATCCTTAAAGGATTTAGAGCGTGCTTTGGCAGAAAGAATTGAATTCTTCCATCAAATGGGGTCTAGACTTTCTGACCATGCCTTAGATGTTGTTCACTATGCCCCTTGTACCTATGATCAGGCAAATGCAGTGTTTAAAAAGGGGATGGCTCACAAGCCTGTAACAGAACAGGAGCAGGATTGGTATAAGGGCTATATTTTAGTGTTCTTAGGCAAGGAATATCATAAGCATGGCTGGGTTCAGCAGTACCATATTGGAGCTCTTAGAAATAATTCAAAATCCATGCTTAAGAAGATTGGTCCAGATACAGGCTTTGATGCGATTGAGGACCAGAACTATATGGCTAAGCTGTCTGCTCTTTTAGGAGCTTTAGATGAAACAGACGAGCTTCCTAAAACTATCTTATATTGCTTGAATCCAAGAGACAATTATGCTCTTACCGTTTTATCCGGTTGCTTCCAGAAGGAAGGCGTTAAGGGAAGAGTTCAGGTAGGTACAGCTTGGTGGTTCTTAGACCAGCAGGATGGTATGCGTCAAAATCTTGAAACTCTTATGCAGGTAGGCTTGATTGCTCAGTCTGTTGGTATGCTTACAGACTCCAGAAGCTTCCTAGCTTATCCTCGTCATGAATATTATCGTCGTTTGTTATGTCAAATGCTTGGTAACCTAGTAGAGTCAGGTCAGTATCCAGTAGAGGAACTTGAAACTTTAGGAAAAATTGTTGAGGATGTTTGTTACAACAACGCAAAGGAATTCTTTGGTTTTTAAAATCAGTGAATTTAACATGGTCCTAAGATGAATCTTAGGACTTTTTATTTTGTGGTAAATAGTGTATAATAGTAAAATAGTGAGGTGTGATTATGGAAAAGAATCTGCTATGCTCCTTTGAGCCAGAAATGAAATTTGATAAAGATTGCTTCAAGGTTTACTATCAAGTATTTTTAAAAAGATCATGGCCTCTATATGGTTATATTTTATTTTTCTCGATTGTTTTTATCGTATTTTATATTTTATGGCCAAGTACCATCAATTTAGTTTGTGCAATTTTATGGCCGATATTAGCTACACTCCTCTTTGTAGGATTAGGTGGCTTATATAGAGCTTTTCGCTATAAGAAAAAAATAGAAACCAAAATAAAAAATATCAATGTTTTGGTTTATTCGGATTTGTTTGAAATTTCTTATGTGATTGATGGTAATTCCTATACGGACCAGTATAGCTATACCAATTTGAAAAAATTAATTTATAATTCCCAAAAGGAAAAACTCTTTTTTCTCTGGAAAAATGGTGCTTTTTTTGCATTTGATAAAAGTGATTTTAATTTAGAGGCATTTGAGTTTTTAAGTGCTTATTTTCATTTATAATTTTTTAAAAAAGGAGTTAGAATTTATGCTAAAAAGATTGAATATTATTCATATTAGTCTACTAATTTTAGATATTGCCATCATACCCGTTGTAGGATTTATTCAAGGCTTTGATACGCCAGACACCTTTATTACAGTTTTATCCACCATCCTGTTGGGGCACCCACTGATTTATTTAATTATGATGCTATTTAAAACCTCAATGGTTCAGGAATATGAGGCACCAAGGTTTATGCCGCTTTGTATGGTGCTCACCATTTTGTTAGGCTGTTTAATCTGGTATTGCTTTTTCCATATCACCTTTGTGTTTGTAAACACTATTGCGTTATGGTATAGCTTAGTGCTTTTATCTGTAGCGATTCCATATTTGATTTTTAAGCTTGTAAGCTATATTTCTGAAAAGAAAAAGCCAAAACAGCAAGGACCAAAATTTATAAAGAATAAATAGGGAGTGATAGTATGAAACCTTACAAACATATAGAAATAGAAAAAAAATGGCAGGAGTATTGGGAAAAAAATCAGACCTTCCATACAGATGTATGGGATTTCTCCAAGCCAAAATTTTATGCTTTGGATATGTTTCCATATCCTTCTGGTCAGGGCTTGCATGTAGGACATCCGGAGGGGTATACAGCTACGGATATTGTATGTCGAAAGAAGAGAATGGAGGGCTATAACGTCCTGCATCCAATGGGATGGGATGCCTTTGGTCTTCCTGCAGAGCAGTTTGCCATCACGACAGGACATCATCCCGAGGAATTCACCAAGAAAAATATTGAAAATTTTACAAGACAGTTAAAAATGTTGGGATTTTCCTTTGACTGGTCTAAGGAAATTTCTACCTGTGATCCGAAGTACTATAAGTGGACGCAATGGATATTCAAACAGCTGTATCAGGATGGTCTTGCCAAGCAGGTAGACATGCCTGTCAATTGGTGTGAGGAGCTTGGAACGGTTTTGGCAAACGATGAGGTCATCGACGGAAAGAGTGAACGAGGCGGATACCCTGTTGTCCGTAAAAATATGAAGCAGTGGGTTATGGATATTCCTGCCTATGCTGAACGGCTTTTAGATGGCTTAAACACCCTAGATTGGCCTTCCTCCACTAAGGAAATCCAGAAGAACTGGATAGGAAAATCGGTAGGAGCGAACATTACCTTCAAAGTTAAGGATTGTGATGCAAGCTTTACCGTTTTTACAACACGCTGTGATACTCTGTTTGGAGCCACCTACTGTGTTCTTGCTCCTGAGCATGCTTTAGTCAGTCAGATTACTTCTCCAGAACAAAAGGAAGCAGTTTCTGCCTACCAGCATGCCTGCAGCCTAAAAAGTGATTTAGAAAGAACGGAGCTAAACAAGGAAAAGACAGGAGTTTTTACAGGATCTTATGCTATCAACCCTGCCAATCAGAAGGCAATTCCTATTTGGATTTCTGATTATGTGTTAGCCAGCTATGGAACAGGGGCCATTATGGCTGTTCCAGCTCACGATGAACGGGATTATGCGTTTGCTAAAAAGTTTGGCTTAGATATCATTCCTGTATTAGAGGGTGGCAATGTTTTAGAGGCTGCCTACACAGAGGATGGGATTCATATCAATTCTGGCTTCTTAAATGGTCTTGCCAAGGAAGAGGCGATTGAAAAAATGATTCAGTGGCTGACAGAACAGAAGATTGGCTCTAAAAAGGTAACCTATCGTTTAAGAGAATGGATCTTTGCTCGCCAGAGATACTGGGGAGAACCAATCCCAATTGTTCATTACACGGATGGAACTAGTGAGGCCTTAGAGGATTCAGATTTACCACTTGTTCTTCCAGAATTAGATGACTATAAGCCTAAAATTAATGGTACTGCTCCTTTAGAGAATGCGACCGATTGGGTAAATACTACCTACCATGGGAAGCCATGTAAAAGAGAAACAACTACGATGCCAGGCTCAGCAGCATCCAGCTGGTACTTTATGCGGTATATTGATCCAGATAACGATAAGGAATTTGCAAACTATGAGCTATTGAAGCACTGGCTGCCAGTAGACTTATATCTGGGTGGTTCAGAACATGCAGTTGGACATCTTTTATATTCTAGATTCTGGAATAATTATTTATATGATAAGGGTTTAGTTCCTGTAAAGGAACCCTTTCAGAAGCTGTTTCATCAGGGTATGATTTTAGGTGAAAATAATGAAAAGATGAGTAAGTCCCGTGGTAATGTTGTGAATCCAGATGATGTAGTGTTAGAATATGGGGCAGATACTCTGCGTCTTTATGAAATGTTTATGGGACCACTAGAGGCCTCTTTGCCTTGGAGTAGTAAAGGATTAGAGGGAGCCAGAAAGTTTTTAGACCGTGTTTGGAGATTCTGCACCTTTGAGGAATATACTTCTAAATTTACTTTAGAAAATGATGGTAAGCTAGAACGGATTTATCATCAGACTGTGAAAAAGGTATCTATAGATTTTGACTCTTTAAACTTTAATACAGCCATTGCTCAAATGATGACTTTTTTAAATGAAGCTTATAAGGCGGAGAAAATTTACAAGCCTTATGTAGAAGGATTTATCAAACTTCTTTCCCCAATCTGTCCACATATGTGTGAGGAGCTATGGTCTATCTTTGGGCATACGGATACACTTTCTTTTGAGGAATGGCCAAAGTATGATGAGGAAAAGCTTGTTTTAGAAAAAATTTCTTTAGTGATTCAGGTCAATGGAAAATTGAGAGATCATCTAGAGGTTGAAGTGGATTTGCCAAAGGAAGAAATTATTCAGCAGGCACTTTCTAGAGAAAGAGTGCGGATGTTTACGGAAGGACATGAGGTCATTAAAACGATCGTTGTTCCGAAGCGTTTGGTCAATATTGTAGTTAAATAAGTAAAAAATCATGGCGAAAGGCTATGATTTTTTCACGGGTGAGGTAAAGTAGTATGAAAAGGATTGGACTTAGAACCATTAAAACGGCAATCAGTGTATTTCTTTGCTTAATGGTTTTCATTATATTTAAGCTTTTTGAATTTATTCCAGGAGTACCCCAGAATTTCGCGTTTTCCTGGTATAATCCATTTTTTGCAGGACTGGCTACTGCCTACTCCATACATGCGAGTAAGAGTGCAAGCTTAAATCAGGCGAAGATTCGCTGTGTGGCTTCCCTGATTGGGGGAATTATAGGAATCCTTTTGATTACCTTTTATGAGCTTTGTGGAGGAACCTGGCCAAATTTACAGGCCGTAAATCTGTCTACACTTAACTTTGTTTTACCTTATATTTTAATCGCCCTATTTACAATTGTCGTGATTGTTACAGGAATTGTCCTCAAACAACAACAGGCAATCTTTGTGGCAATTTTGACCTTTTTATCGGTGACGGTCAACCCGAATATTAACGTTGGACAATGGCAGTGGCAGTTTGGAATTAACCGAATTTTATCTACCATCATAGGCGTATTGATTGCTTTAGGAGTGAATTTATTCCGTATGCCGCATCGCTTCCACAATAAGAATTTATTGTTTTGTGTAGGAATCGATGGAATGCTGATTCGAGATAGTGACCGGTTTAAGGGCTATATGCAATATAAAATGAATTATCTGAATCGGATAGGGGCGAATGTAACGCTATTTACTACAAGAACGCCAACTACCTTCATGCCGTTACTTGAGGATGTTAAAATCAACCATCCTGTAATTTGTATGTCAGGAGCGGCCCTATATGATACGGTGGAGCAGAAATATATTGCTACCGAGGTGATTTCTAAGGAGATTGCGGGAAAGGTAAGAACATTATTAAAGGAAAATGGAATTACCCCCTTTATCAATCAAATCCGAGATGATGTGCTTTTTACCTATAGTGAAAGCATTGATAATCCAGGAGAAAGAATTTATGCGGATAGTAAGAAAAATGCCTCCTTTTGCTGCTACATCCCAGAACAGGCTCCTGATGAGGATGTGCTTTATTTTCTGATTGTAGAACAGGAGGAGCTAGTCTTTAAAATCATTGACCTGATTGAACAGGATCAGCAGCTTAAAGGTGAGCTTTCCATTTTAATTTATGATGTGTTTGAGGCCAATCAGGATCAGCATCTAAAGTATGTAAAAATCTATAGTAAGGCGATAGAAGAATTAGATATTCTAAAAACGTACTGTTCAGAGATGGGATTGAAAATTGTAGGGGTTTCCTCTTCAAATCATTCAAGACATCTGCTGGAAAATAGTACCTATGCTCTATCTGTAGATACGATGGATGAGGAAATAAAGAAGACCTGTATTGGGGTGGTCCAGGCGAATGATACGGAAAGAATTTTTCATGAGGTGAATAAAATATATCATCAGAATTTAGCTAAATATGGTAAAAAATAACCATTGTGTGGTATAATACATAATGCTTTGGGATTGGAGTGAATACAAATGAGTAGCATTTTACAGATAAAGGATTTACATGCTGGAATAGAGGATAAGGAAATTCTTAAGGGTGTAAATCTAACGATAAAAACAGGTGAGGTCCATGCGATTATGGGCCCCAACGGAACAGGAAAATCAACACTGTCCTCTGTAGTAATGGGACAGCCAAAATATAAGGTGACCTCTGGAGATATTCTTCTAGATGAGGTAAGTCTTTTACCTATGGCCGTAGATGAAAGAGCCAGAAAGGGAATTTTTTTGGCTTATCAATATCCAGCTGAGGTTCCTGGGGTAACAAATAGTGATTTTATTCGTTCGGCAATGAAGGCCTGCAGCGGTAAGGATACATCTTTATTTTCCTTTATCCGCAGCTATGAAAAGGCTTGTTCAGAATTGAAAATGCCAGAGGATTTGGCTCACCGTTATTTGAATGAGGGCTTTTCTGGTGGAGAGAAGAAAAGAAATGAAATTTTGCAGATGAAAATGCTGAAGCCAAAGTTTGCAATTTTAGATGAGATAGACTCTGGTCTTGATGTGGATGCCTTACGTATTGTCGGTGAAAATGTGAGCCATATGATTGATGAAAATCTTGGATGCTTATTAATTACCCATTATGAAAGGTTACTTGACTATATCAAGCCGGATTTTGTACATATAATGATTAATGGAAGAATTGTTTTAACCGGTGGTAAGGAATTGATTGCTAAGATAGATCAAAATGGCTATGACTGGATAAAAGAGGAGCTAGGAATTGAGATAGAACGAGAAGAAGATGAAAAGACCCATGTTCTTTTAGGTTCCTGTGCTCATAATAGTGGTCAGAAATGATTCGGTTAACCGCGAATCAAAATTTTGAAGGTTCTGGTCTTTTCCTTCAAAATCACCAACTGAGAATTACCAAAACCCTGTCAGACTATATTTATGTAGAGCAGGGAATGGAAATTGTAATAGAGGAAGGCGTCCAGGCTAGAATCATTGATCTTTGCAGTAAAACTAGCCTGACCATTATCCTTCGTCCTTATGCTGAGGTTGAATACCAGATTTTATCCTCTGTTGATACCACTAGAAGGTTTGAGTGTTCTGGGCACCTGCATATCATTGAAATCAGTACAGATGCGAGTAAGGAGCGTCTAGATATCCATCTTTTAGCAGAGCAGGCTACGGCCAACGTAGAGCTTCTTTCCTTGGCAGGAGGCTTTGAACAAAGTTTTATTCAGCAGATTGAACATCAGGCCAAACATACCGAATCCAGTATTTCCAATTTTGGTGTAGTTATGGATCATGCAAATATTCTTTTTGATACCACGGGTAAAATTCAAAAGGGTATGGCCAAATCCAAATGTGCCCAGCTTTCTAAGGGAATCATTATGGATGATGATTCTGTCATCACTTCAAAGCCAATCTTATTGATTGATGAATATGATGTGGTAGCGAATCATGGGGCGTCCATCGGCAAGATGTCAGACGAATGCTTGTTTTATTTGATGAGTCGTGGCTTGTCAAAGCAGGAGGCTTTCTTTCTGATTTTAGAGGGTATAATCCGCCCATTCATAGATAAAATAGTGGATGAAGAGTTAAAACAAAAATTAAATCAAAGATTAGAATTATTGATTAAGAGGTGATTTTTAGTGCTAAATGTTGCAAAGCTGAGAAATGATTTTCCAGTTTTAAAAGATAATCCTAAGCTTGCTTATTTAGATAATTCAGCCTCAACCCTGAAGCCCTATTGTGTGATTGAAGAGCTGGATAAATACTATAATACGCTTGGGGTAAATGTTCATAGAGGGGTGTATAAGCTCAGCTATCTTGCTACTGACGCATATGAGGAGGCAAGGGCGAAAATAGCGGATTTTCTTCATGCAGAGTTTGAAGAAATCGTGTTTACCAGAGGCGCGTCTGCGGCGTTAAATCTAGTAGCCTTAAGCTATGGAATGAGCAATTTAGGACCCGGAGATGAGGTCATTACTACAGAACTTGAGCACCATTCTAGCTGTATGCCTTGGATAAATGTATGCAACAGAACTGGAGCCACCTTAAAATATGTACCTTTGAATAAGGAAGGTAGAATCACGGTTGAGGCGTTTCAGTCTGTCCTGACAGAGCGTACTAAGGTAGTAGCCATAACTTATGTATCTAATGTAATGGGATATATTACACCTTTAAAGGAAATCATAAAGCTTTCCCATCAAAAGGGGGCTATTGTTTCTGTTGATGCTGCTCAGGCAGTACCTCATATGCCCATTGATGTTAAGGAATTGGATTGTGATTTTCTTTCCTTTTCTGGACACAAAATGTGTGGTCCTACTGGGATAGGCGTTCTTTATGGAAAGTCTAGTCTATTCGCAGGTATGCCTCCTGTGGAGTTTGGTGGAGATATGGCAGATGATGTGAATTTATATGATATGACCTTTAAGGAGGCCCCATATCGCTTTGAAACGGGGACGCCCATCATTGCTGATGCGATTGGGCTTGGCAAAGCAGTTGAATATATCTCAGGCATAGGCTTAGAGGAAATTGGCAAATACGAATATTTCTTAAAGGAAAAAGCCTTAGAGGGATTGAGAAAAATACCTAATATCATCATCTACAATGAAACGGCAGAAACAGGAATTATTTCCTTCAATATAAAAGGCGTTCACCCTCATGATGCGGCGAGTGTCTTTGATAATAACGACGTATGTATCAGGGCAGGGCATCACTGTGCTCAGCATATCACCAAATGGCTGAAGACAACTGGGACTGTCCGAGCATCCTTTTATTTTTACAACACCTTAGAGGATGTAGAAAAATTTGTACAAAGTGTAAAAGAGGCAGAAGAATTTTTTGGTACTCTTTAGGAGGGCAGTATGGATTTAAATACTTTATATCGAACTGTAATTATGGATCATTATAAGAATCCTAAAAACAAGGGATTGAAGAATACAGACCCATATCATCTTGTTCATTTGACGAACCCTAGCTGTGGGGATGATATGCGAGTAGAAATAGTAGTGGAAAATGGAAGAGTGATTGACGTTAGACAGGATGGAAAGGGCTGTTCCATCTGTCTTTCCTCTGCTTCTGTGATGAGTGAGCTTTTAATCGGTAAAACAGTAGAAGAGGCTAAGGATATCATTCAGAGCTTTTACTCCATGGTAAAGGGAGAGGAGCTTCCAGATGAGGACAAGCTAGAGGAGGCAATTGCCTACAAGGGAGTTAGAGATTTTCCTGCCCGCATCAAGTGTGCAACTCTTGCCTGGAAGTGTGTGGAAAGAGCGATAGATGAGGTAGAACATCATGAGTAAAACAAAGGTAGATGAGATTGTAGGCGACTATAAGTATGGCTTTACAACAGATGCGAAGACAATTTTAACCTCAGGCAAAGGACTGTCAAAAGAGGTAGTAGAATTTATTTCTAATGCAAAGCACGAACCTGAGTGGATGAAGGATTTTCGATTGAAATCCTATGCTTCCTTTTTGAAACAAAAAAATCCGGTCTGGGGACCAGATTTATCAGGAATTGATTTTAATGATTATACTTATTATATCAAATCTAGTGAGCGTACGGAAAATAAATGGGAGGATGTACCTGAGGAGATAAAGGATACCTTTGACAAGCTGGGAATTCCCGAGGCAGAAGCCAAGTATTTGGCAGGCTCCTCTACGCAGTTTGAGTCTGAGGTGGTATATCATAATAATCTGAAGGAATTAGATGACCTAGGTGTCATATTCTGTGATACAGATACAGCCCTAAGAGAGCATGCAGACCTTATGCAGCAATATTTTGGAAAGCTGGTTCCTTATACAGATAATAAATATGCTGCCCTGAATTCTGCAGTATGGAGTGGCGGCTCCTTTATTTATGTCCCTAAGGGTGTAAAATTAAAAAAGCCCGTTCAGTCTTATTTTAGAATAAATTCCGAGCGAATGGGACAGTTTGAAAGAACCTTGATTATTGTAGATGATGATGCGGATATCCACTATGTTGAGGGGTGTACAGCTCCCCAGTATTCCAAGGATTCTCTGCATGCCGCTGTGGTAGAAATTTTCGTTGGAAAACGCGCGCATTGTCGTTATTCTACTGTCCAGAACTGGTCAAATAATATCGTCAATCTTGTTACCAAACGTGCTCTTGTCGATGATGAAGGACATATGGAATGGATTGACGGAAATGTAGGTGCAGGCTTGAATATGAAATATCCTGCCTGTATCCTTAAAGGAAAATATAGTAAGGGTACTACTGTTTCGATTGCTTTTGCTGCTGAAAATCAGCTACAGGATACGGGAGCGAAGATGATTCATCTAGGAGAGCACTCCAGCTCAACCATCATTTCTAAATCGATTTGCCGAGGTGGTGGCAAGGTCAATTATCGTGGTACTGCCTCCTGTGGACCTAAGGCCTTTGGAGCCAGAGCCCATGTGGAATGCGATACCCTAATTTTAGATGAGATTTCCTCCTCTGATACGATACCTACCAATAGTGCCAAAAACAGTGATATGTATATTGAGCATGAGGCAACCGTTTCCAAGGTCAATGAGGAACAGTTATTTTATTTAATGAGCAGAGGCTTGACTGAAGCAGAGGCCACAGAACTCATCGTAATGGGGTTCATTGAACCATTTTCCAAGGAGCTTCCGATGGAGTATGCTGTAGAGCTGAATCGTCTGATCAAGCTGGAAATGACAGATTCCATAGGCTAAAATTTAAGATAGAACTTCATTTAAAAACTGTTTAAAGCAGGTTGGTACACCCAGCCTGTTTTTTATTTCCTCTGCGGTGTAGGAGGGAGCATCCAACAGATTTCGAACATAAACCTTATAGCCCTGCATAAACCATTTTTGGTGAGTAAAGATATGAACTTTATCTTCTAGTTTTACCTCTCGAATTGGGTCAAAGCCTAAAGAGGAAACATATTCTAATGCTTCATAGGAGGTCAAAAAGGCTTCCACCAGTATAGGAGAAGAGAGCCCTTTTAATACACCATCCTTCTTAGAAAACATTGCATATTTAACCCCGTCTGTCAAAAATAGTACGGTATACTCAAAAATTTTTTTCTCTTTTTTTAATTCCTTTTTAGGAAATAAAGCCTGAGTGTTGGTTTTCCTTGCCTGACAGTTTTGTTGAAGAGGACAGGCAGAACAAAGATATACCTTAGGCATACACACAGTAGCACCCAGCTCCATTAAGGCCTCGTTGAACATTCCAGCCTCAGAGGGAATGATTTTTTCAAGTTCGTCTTTAAAATATTTTTTAGTAGTATCCTTTAAAATATCCATTTCTGAACAGAGATACCTAGAAAGGACCCGAAGTACATTTCCATCTACAGCCGCATAGGGAAGATTGTAGGTGCGGGAAAGAATAGCCCCACAGGTGTAAGCTCCAATTCCAGGTAATGCTATTGCCTGCTCATAGTCTTTTGGAAATATCTGCTGATGCTCTTCTACAACCTTGATAGCACATTTTTTTAAATTGCGGGCCCGGTTATAGTAGCCGAGACCCTCCCATAGTTTAAACAGCTTCTCATCTGGACATTCACTAAGAGCCTTAAAGCTAGGGAGCTCCTCTAAAAATCTTACATAGTAGGGACGTACAGCCTCAGCTCTAGTCTGCTGAAGCATAACCTCACTAATTAATATGGTATAGGCAGTTGGATTTTCTCGCCATTCTAAGCTTCTTTTATTTAATTCAAACCAGGTTAACAGGGGCTTTACAATCTCTTTCATCTTATCATTTCCTTTTTTTTGTATTATACTATCTTTTTAGAAAAATAGAAAGTCATTTTCTGATTTCAATTATAGCTTAAAACGTTTGATTCGAATGAAAAAAATGAAAGAAAAAATTGTAGTATTTTGCTTAACCTGAATCAATTCTAGTCTATTTTTAAAGGAAAGCCCATATATTAGGATAGGTTGGTGATACTATAGATTTAGAACTGAATGGATTCAAAATACATTATGAGGTGGAGGGAGATGGAAAAGACCTTCTTTTATTGCATGGCTGGGGAGCATCTCTTCTGACATTTTCTAAGCTGGTAAAAGCCTTCAGCGGGTTCAGAGTATATTCTATTGATTTGCCAGGGTTTGGTGGTTCACAGGTTGGGGTTCCCTTAGGAGTGGAGGAAGTTGCCGATGTGATATATGAATTTGTGAAAGCCTTAGGAATAGAAAATCCTTGCTTACTGGGGCATTCCTATGGGGGAAGAGTGTCTATAGTTTATGCAGCTAAATATCCGGTTGATAAGCTAATTTTAGTATCCTCGGCAGGAATTAAACAACGTTTGAGACTTTCAAAGCGAATGAAAATAAAGGTCTATAAGCTCTTAAAAAAATGCCATCTTCCTGTAAAGATGGGCTCAGAGGATTATCAGAACGCCGACAATGTCAAGAGGGTGATGTTAGTTAAAGCTGTCAATACAGATTTAAGAGAGTATATGAAAAGGATTCATAGCTCCACCCTTTTGATTTATGGAGTAGAGGATGAGGTGACTCCACTAGAGCTAGGGTATCAAATTAAAGGGCTCATTCCAGGAGCTGTCCTGATTGAGATGGAGGAATGTGGTCATTTTCCTTATCTTGACCGACCGAGCTTTTTTTCCTTGATTGTTATGAGCTTTTTGGTGGAGGAAAACCATGCAGATTAGTATTTTTATCTATGCCTTCCTCAAGCTTTATTTAATATTGAATATCTACCAGCAGGCCCACTATCAATTTAAGTTTTATTTGAAGCATTTTCTTTTTAATTTTATCTTTTATGATACATTTCCTATGATTGTTCTTATGATAGGGATATTAAATCCTATTCCTGTCATTCAAATCATCTGCAGTATTTATCTGGTGCTATTTGCCGTATTTTATTGTATCGCCAGGGTAAAGCTTAAATTTACGAAACGAATCTGGCGATTATCTGGACTTTGCCTGTGTTATTTGGGGCTTGGTCTAATTCCTTATGTAGGACCATTTCTGTTACTTTTCCTAGAATTTAGTATCTTTCCAGTATTGGGGCTAGAGCGAGGAATCTCTTATGGGCTAAATCGTCCCTATCTGGTCAGCGCCAAACAGAAAATGACAGGATATACAGGTAGGGTTATTGCCGTTACAGGATCCTTTGGGAAAACCTCCACTAAGGTTTTATTAAATCAGGCTTTAAATTTATTTGGTTCAGCAAGTGCAACCCAGAAGAGCTATAATACCGAGCTAGGTATTTCTAAATTTATCAATGGAATTGCTGATGTGAATGTCTATGATACCTTAGTCTTAGAATTTGGTGCGAGTCACCGAAGGGATATTGCAAAGCTTAAAAAGATTGCTAGACCTCAGGTTGGCTTTGTTACGGGGATTGGGTATATGCATGTAGAAACCTTCGGTTCTCTGGAGACGATTATTGAGGAGAAGATGAGCCTTTTATCAGGTTGCGAGACAGCTGTTTTAAATTTTGACTGTCCTTACATTCGGGAGTATCCCGTTCCTAAGGATATTCATATTATAAGCTATGGTTTGGAATATGGAGATTATCAGGCTAAACATATAGAAGACGGGGCCTTTGAGCTTTATTATAAGGATACTTCCTTAGGGGTATTTAAAACCTTCTTGGTGGGAAGACATCAAATTTTAAATCTTACAGGAGTTCTAGCCTATCTATATGAAATGGGAGCCTCTATGGAGATTCTAAAGAAGGGTGTTCTTTCCTTTCAGGGAGAAAAAAATCGGTTAGAGCTTAAAAAAATGAATCATTTTACAGTACTGGATGATTCCTTTAACAGCAACTATAAGGGGTTCATTGAGGCTTTAAATATTTTGAAAAATCATAAGGGGAAGCGTATTTTAATAACCCCAGGTATGGTAGAGCTTGGAAGGTATAAGAAGGAGCTGTTTGCTGGTCTAGTGGAATATATGGTAAGTAGCTCGGATATTATCATCCTGATTGGCTATTATCAGACCAAGGAGCTTTATCGTACATTGAAGGAGTACAACAAGGAAATTTATTTGGTTAGAAATTTTATGGAGGGATATCGTTTGTTTTTATGGATTGCGAAGCAGTATCAGGATAGCATGCTGCTGATTGAAAATGATGTACCAGATTTATACAGGGTGGGATTGATATGATTAGACTAGGTATTTTATTTGGTGGAAAATCGTATGAGCATGAGATTTCAATTATTACGGCTTATCAGCTAAAAAAAAGGTTAGAGCATAAATATGAAATTCATTTGCTTTATATGTCGTTAGAGGGAAAACTTTTTTATGCGAACCGAATGAAGATTAGTGATTTTAAATATAACAGATATAAAAAGCTTAAAAAGCTCAATTTAAAAAAGTTAGAGATGGATGTATTAGTAGGGGCCATGCATGGAGAAAATGGGGAGGATGGTCTAGCAGCCAGCTTTGCCAAGCTGAACCATTTAAAATATTTAGGCTGTGATTTGTTAGCTTCCAGCTTAGCTTTAGATAAATACAGAAGTCATGCCTATTTGGCAAACAATGGGGTAAAGATGGTCAAAACCATGTACTATACCTATGAGGACTATCTGCATAATAAAAAAATTAAATATATGCCTTGTATCATAAAGCCTATCTATGGTGGTTCCTCTATAGGCATCTCTGTAGCTAGAACTCCTGAGGAGCTAGATACAAAGCTCAGCGAAGCCTTTGCCTATGAGAAGGAGGTTGTCATTCAGCCCTTTTATGAGGAACTAGAGGAATATAACCTAGCCTTAAATGAAACCTCCTTTTCCTTACTGGAAAAAATCAATAAGAAGGATACCATCTTTTCCTTTGAAAATAAATATAGTGATTCCTTTAAGGTGATGCATCAGAGTCTTTATGAAAATGAAAGATATTCAAGTTTTTGCAAGATAGCTAGAAAGGTTTATCAGCTTTTAGGGGCAAGAGGTATTATCCGCATAGACTTCTTCATTTATGAGGATGACATTTACGTAAATGAGGTCAACACAACTCCGGGAGCCTTGGCGATGTATCTATTTGAGGATTTTGATAAGGTGTTTGAGGATTCCTTGAAGCTATGTTTAGCTAAGGAGGAAAAAGTTTATCCTAATGCACATTTCCTAATAAAAAATAATATCAACAAATAAAAAATATGATATAATAGCTTAAAAGGAGATGTGATATCCAATGGAATATAGAAATGTAACCTGTACCCGCAGATTTCTAGCTTTTCTTATAGATAATCTAATTGTATTAAGTGTTGTCAATTTGATCTTACACTTTATTCCTTTTTATAGAGAACAAAGCAAATTCTTTTTGGATAGCTATTGGAAATTTTTGCAAGATACAACAGGTAGTTTAACTATTTTACAGGATTTATATAAAAGCATGATAGCGACCATCGGGATTCATATGCTTGTAGCTTTACCTTTATTCTTCCTTTATTATGTGGTGTTAGCTTATTTTTGGGAAAAACAAACGGTAGGAAGACTATTGGTTGGTGTGAGGGTCATCACCTACTATGATTCACAAAAGCCTACCTTCTCTCGGTTCCTTCTCAGGGAAATTATTGGAGGATACCTTTGCTTGACGGTCTTAGGAAATGGAATAATCATCTATATTGTCACCTGGATTTTGAGTGCAAACTCTGGTAGATCTCTTGTGGACTATATTGGAGGAACAAGGCTCGTGTATGCAAAGGGGATTCCAGTAAATTCTGAGGATGAATATGGAAAATCCAGAGAAGATGATGAATATATAGAAGCTGAATTTAAGGAAACGGCACCAAAGGATACAGAAAAAATAGAGGAAGATTATAGGGTGTTCTAGGTATGAAACAGTTTATTTTACTTAAAACTTCCTCTGAAAATTATCCTTTTATTGTGGATGTTCTAAAAATGCTATTAGGAAATTCCATAGAAATTCGTCCTCAGCAGGAAGCCTTGGTGATCTATACAGGCACCTATGATAAACAGGAAGTCACAGATACGATTCGTTCTTTAGAGGCGGATCTAAACACTTCTATTATGTTATATTTATCCTCTACCAACAATCCTGAGTTAGAACAAGAGCTTGTGATGGATTTATTTTTGAAAGCTAGCTATAATTTTTATGATTTGAAATCCTTGATTATGGAAACGAATAACCTGCCTAGGGCAGAGGAAATTTTAAATTTGATTTTAGAGGGCACGGGTGTTTCTCTTCCAGTTATTCAGGCTATGGCAGATTGTGATTTAAATGCCTCAAAGGCTTCTCAGCTGCTTTACATGCATAGAAATACGCTGCTATATAAAATGGAAAGATTATTAGAATTAAATGGCTTTGATTTGAAATCCTTTTATGATGTCTACATTCTAATCAAACTAATGAAGGCCTAGAATTTCAAATATCCTCTTTTTAAATTTTAAATATAAATAATTACTTATGGCATAAAGTCTGATTTGGTAAGATTTTATGCCTTTTACATTTTTTATAAGAAGAATAAGATAAGACTTAGAGGATGATATGTATATCGATAAAAAAGTAGAATGAAGATACTGGTCACAGTGATATGTCGAACTTTGTCAAACTTTTTATAATCCTTTCATTTAAATTATATGTTAAAATATATTATATAAAATTATATTTTTATAATGACAAAAGAAGGTATGCTTGTAAATAGTAGAATTTAAAACTTTTTTATAAATTATTTAATTACTAATTAAACATAAAAGAGGTGATATTAATTTTTAAATTTAATAACTTGTATCTAGATATTTAAAAATTTTATTAATAGAAAGGAATAAACTAAAGGAGATAGTATGAAAAAATTAAACATTTTACTTGTTATATTGGGTATTAGTTTTTTTGTAAGTTTTAGTTTTACTAAAATAACAGATTATAAGAATGAAGAAGTTAAAGAAAAAATAAATCAAATAAATTATTCAAATGATTTACTTGATAAAGAAAACTTGTCTTTCTTTTCTACTGAAGATAGAGATATAGTAAAACAACTTAATGACTATGTGCTAAATATAGAAGAAGAATTAAATAAAAAATCATCTTCTATATTATTGGAATTAGAAAAAATGATTAACGATTATGAAGAAAAAATAATGCAATTAGATAAAAATAAATCGGAAAATGAAATTAATATTTTAAAGCAAACAATTGAATCATTAGTGTCTTCTAAAAAAAATCATTTAAAATTATTAAAAGGAAATTCTACTACAGAAACATTTGCTATACTGAATCCTTCTGTTCAAATTATTACCAATTTGTCTACCATTGCTTTAGAAGAGGTGCACAGTGCGACAGTTACATACTTCAATTCTAATGGTTATGTTTTGGCTGCTGAATTATTACAACATATGAAATCAAATAAAGATATAAATTCACCTTATAAGCCGAGTCACAGTAATGTGATAAAAAATACGAATGTTTATTATGACATCGTAAATACAAATCAGGTTCAAGGAGGAGCAACATTTGAAAAAGAAGATACAATCGAAAGTATAGATGCTTTTTACGCTCTACATATGGTAAATTACAATAAAACTCCTAACAATACAGGCATAGTAATTTCAGATAGATATGATTATGCTTTTGATGGAAAATATGATGATTTCTTTACAGATGCAGCTGTTAATGCAATGTATACTCTACAAAATAGAGGGATTTTGACTCCTTATTATGTCATTTTGGAATATGGTGAAAGTCTACAATCAACCAATTATCACAGAGTTTTGACGATAGATACGTATTCAAAGCATCAAGAACTATACGACATATTGGGACAAGGCGATGTATTAACTATAGTTTTAAGAGTAATGACTGATGGTATTAAGACTATTCAAACCTTTGGTCCAAATGATACATGTTTATCTTTATATGCAGATAATAATGCATTTCTTGCATCAGATGATGATTCTGGCTTTAACAGAAATGCTTTAATCAATTATAATTTAGAAAGTGGAAGAAAATATGTCATAAAATTGAAGTTTTTTTCTCCCTCACAAGTAGGGAATATACGTTTAAGTATTTCTTCCGTTAATATAACTAATTATGATGATATTAATAAAATCACAAAGAAAAATGGTTTTTTTAAAGATTCTTATGAAGATATTACAGTTAATAATGAAAAAAATATAGGAAGCGCTTTTCTATTTGAGAATAATGAGGGTAAAACCTTTAATATATCGACTATAAAGAATGGGAATACTTATGTAGACACATATCTTTACTTGGTTGATCCTAGACGTTCAAATTATTATGATGGAACAGGAGAAGATAATGGAGATTTATTCCCATTGTATTTATATGACGATGATTCTGGAGGGAATTTACAAGCAAAAATAGATGTGTCTCTCAAATTTTTTAGTAAAAATACTCCTTATCTCCTCATTTCCTCTCTTTATAATTTAGAAAAAGAGGGAACATATAAAATAAAAATATCTGGACTTGATAAATCTCATGGCGGTATTATTTTATAAAAAGAGGTGCTTATGAAACGATTTTTACTATGTTTATTATTTTTATGCATATGCTTAACATCATGTAAATTAAATATTAGGCGGTCTTCTTTTAATACTTTAATTCAAGAAACGAATTTAAAATACTTGGAGTATGAGGATTTAGATTATTTTTATCAATATACATCTGGGTATGACGGCTGTGGTCTAAATTATTATGTATTTACTTTTGAAGAATCTCCTGAAGAGTTTTTTAATCAGTTTCTTTCCACTAGCTTTGCATCAAAATATAAATTTAACACTGAAAAAAATGGAGATTTTGAAAAGAAGGTACTCAATAAAATAAATTTGTATATAGGTGATAAATATGAAGAAATAGAACAAGCCTATAAATTGAATTTTACAGAAAATTATATCTATAATGAATTTCCAATGTTTTATTTTGAAAAAGTAAAGAGGCTATACATCATAGAATTTTTGAGGTAAATCTTTAATTGAGATGAAAAAAATATTTTAAATTCTAGGTTTTTGTACATTTTGCACATAGGGAAACGAAAGGCTTTGAGGTATAATATAAGCAACAAATGGAGGAAAATTATGGCAACTTTAGATTTAGTAAATATTAATAAAATTTATCCTAATGGTGTACAGGCTGTTTTTGATTTCAACCTAAACATTCAGGATAAAGAATTTATCGTTTTTGTTGGACCATCTGGTTGTGGTAAATCAACTACTTTGAGAATGGTTGCAGGCTTAGAGGATATCAGTGGTGGTGAGCTTTACATTGATGGTGAATTGATGAACAACGTCAACCCTAAGGACCGTGGGATTGCGATGGTATTCCAGAGCTATGCTCTATATCCACATATGACGGTTTATAACAATATGGCTTTTGGATTACAGCTTCGTCGTGTTCCAAGAGAAGAGATTGCTGAGCGTGTGGCAGAGGCTGCTAAAATATTAGGACTAGAAAACTTCTTAGACCGTTATCCACGTCAGCTTTCTGGTGGACAGAATCAGCGTGTTGCGTTAGGTAGAGCGATTGTTCGTAACGCAAAGGTATTCTTAATGGACGAGCCACTATCTAACCTAGATGCTAAGCTTCGTGTTACAATGCGTGGTGAGTTAACCAAGCTTCATAGAAGATTAGGATCTACTACCATTTATGTAACCCATGACCAGATTGAGGCTATGACCATGGCTTCTAGAATTGTCGTTATGCGTGATGGACGTATTCAGCAGGTTGGTACTCCAAAGGAGATTTATGAGCATCCAGCAAATGTATTCGTAGGTGGTTTCATTGGTACACCTCCAATGAACTTCATCCATGGTAAAATTGCTAAAAATGGTAAGTTTACTACCTTAGATGGAAGTCAAACTGTAGTAATTCCAGAGGGGAAAATGCAGGTCATTAAGGATAAGGAATATTTAGATAAGGAAGTTATTTTAGGTATTCGTCCTGAGGATATTCACGATGACCCTGTTGTAATTGAGGCCTACAGCAATGCAGTTATCAATGTGACTGTAGATGTTGCCGAGCTTTTAGGTGCTGAGACCAACGTGTATGCAACGATTGGAAATGATGCGATTATCGCTTCTGTGCCTGCTCGTGCTGACCTAGAGAAGGGTTCTGCTGTAAAGCTAGCCTTTGATATGAATCATTGTCATGTATTTGACGCAGAGACTGAATTAGCTTTATTTTAAGGAAACTGAAGTCCACTATCTTATTTAGGTAGTGGATTTTTTGTTTACTTTTTTAAAGAAAAATGTTATAATAAAGAAAAATTTTAGGAGGATTCAAAAATGGCTGTTTTTGATAAAGTAAAGGAAATTATCGTTAAAGAATTAAAGCTTGCAGAGGACAAGGTTACGTTAGAGGCATCCTTAAAGGATGATTTGGGAGCAGATAGTTTAGACGCTGTAGAAATTATAATGGACATTGAGGACGAATTTGGCGTAGAGATTGATGATACTAAGGCTGAGGCTATTGCTACCGTTGGTGATTTGGTTGCCTATATCGAAGAATTAACAAAGTAAGAAAGTAGCTGCCTTGCAGCTTTTTCTTTTATTTTAAAAGGAGGTGAAGCTATGAAGAAGGAGTATTCCTACTGGATAGAATACTGGCAAAAAAGTAAAAATTTCAGAGTAGAGAACGATAGAATTAAACCAAAATCCTATCTTTTTTCTAGCTTCCCTAAAACGAATTTATATGGCTTTCAGGATGGAAATCTTCGTCCGCTTCTCGTAGGGGATTTTTATTCAAGGTATCAGAGAATGGCGGGCTACAATGTTTTATTTCCAACGGGCTTTGATTCTTTGGGATTGTCCTCCTTTATGGAAAATAAAAAGCATAGTAATACCATCAATGATGATATTTCTAATTTATTTGCTGAACAGATGCTTAAGCTGGGTGTTGGAGTAGACAAGCAGAAACAAATGGATTTAAAGCATGATGAATATGTAGCCTCCCTGCAGCTTGCGTTCATTGAGTTATATGAGCGAGGCTACATCCGCTATGACTCTGTAGAGGTACTTCAGGATAAGACAGGTAAGAAAATTGTGGACCCGTATTTTTATAATAAAAAGCTTTCTTTTAACCGGGTAAAGGCCTTTTATTTAGATATCTCACAGATTAAGGACCAGGTTTTAGAAAATATAGATGGCTTAAATGTTTCTGGGGAACTGCGACAACAGCTGAAGGCAATGCTTGAGCCTAAGGTGAGTTTAACGATTCCCTTTGCAGTCACTAATGGAACTAAAATTTCAGTGACTCTAAAGGAACCAGAATATTTGGGTGGAATATCCTATATCTCCATTCACCCGGATTTTGTGGATTTTTCTCTTTATACTCTTTATGAGGAATTTCCAGCCATTGAAAAATATTTATCCGATGACAATATGAATGATTTTGGTGTATTTAGCGGAACCTATGCAATTAACCCTTTAACAGGAAAACGGATTCCGATTTTTGTGAGTGTAAAATATGATTGTGAAATCTATGTGGCCAATCCCTTTTTAAATCCAGAAGACCGGATAACTGCCTTAGAAGAAGGACTCCCTGTTGTGGATGTCGTTCAAAATGGAGTCTTTATTGAAAGTGACTTTTTGAATGGAATCCCTGTAGAAGAGGGCAGAAGGCTTCTTACGGAACGCTTTAGTGAGGCAGATATGTGTACCTTACAGGAATACTATAGTAAGGATAAGATCTTAGTATCCTCCTATGATACATTTGGGGCACTGCTTCCCTTTCTGAAGGATAGTGATGATAAGATTTATTCCTTGAAACAGCATCTTCCCTTTGTTTTTTCTCCGAAATTCCGGCCGATTTTATCTGAGGATATCGACGTACCTGGCAGTATTATGCCTGGCAGCATCAACCATAATTTCTCTTCAGGTATGATTTCAATTTTGGCTCTTCTTTATGATGATATTGGGGCGAGTATCTCTATCTTTTCCAAGGAGGCTCTCCAGCTGTTTCAGTCCTGGAATGGGATTGAGCTGATGGTCATTTCTAAGGATGAGCTGTTTGAGCATGTGCTAATTCCATTGTGTATTTTAACGATTCTTCAAAAAGAAAAGAAGGTAAGTTTACCTCCTTTGTTTAAGCAGCTAGAGCTGGTTTCTCCAAGCTTTACTTCAAATTATCTGCCGATGAATCGTGAGAACCATACCTTATTTGAAATTGCTAAATATCTAGATGAATATCATGGGGATGCCCTCCGGTTATATTTTCTGGGGCGCCCTTTGACAGAAGATTTTATTTTTTCTGAAGAGGAGCTTGCTAGCACGGCCAATCTAATTAAGGCAATCGAAGCATATTATACGAAGGATTTTGTCTCTTCGAATTCCTTAGCTTCGGATTTCAAAACCCTAATAGAACAATGTAATCAGTATTTATGGGAAAAACAGACAGATGCCTATGTGGGTGAGGTTCTTCGTTTTTATAAGACGATTCTTTGGAATAAGGACATTACCGCAAAACAGGGACTGCTCTTTTTAAAGCTTCTTTATCCCATCTGTCCGTTTCTGGCAGAGGATATTTATCATTCCATATTTAAAGGCAAATATTTAATCAGTGATGATGGCTGGATAAATTAAACTTATCTCCCTGAAAGATATTTTCTTTTCTTAAACGCTTGTCGATTTCATTCATGACGACAAGCTTTTTCATTGGCCAGAGTGGAGCATAGATGTCTTCTGGTATCCCATCAGCTCCTAGACGATGCACAATCATAGAAGGCTTAAGCCTTGCAATTTGCTCAGTTACGATGGTTACATATTCCTCTAAGGATAGAAGAGGGAATGGTTTTTTAAGATATTGCTGGTATAAAGGGGTATCCTTTAAAATTAAAAGCATATGAAATTTTATTCCTTGGATGTCTAAGGTGTTGATAAAATCAATCGTGGCCAGCATATCCTCTTTTGTCTCTCCAGGTAGGCCATTGATGATATGAACAACAACCTCTATCTTTCTTTTTCTTAAGTTTTGTACACAGTCTATAAATTCCTGGTTGGTAGAACAGCGGTTGATGGCTTTGGCAGTCTGTTCGTTTGCTGTCTGCAGACCTAGTTCTATGGAGAGAGGAACTCTTTGATTTAATTCCCCTAAATAGGAGTAGAGCTCCTCACTAAAGCAATCTGGTCGAGTTGCGATAGCGAGCTTGACGATGTTTTCTTTATCTAAATTTATGATTTCCTCATAGATTGCCTTTAATTTTTCTATAGGAGCATAGGTATTAGAATTAGCCTGAAGAAAGGGAATACATAAGGGATTGGGCCATTTTTTTGAAATTTTATCTTTAATTTGCTGATATTGTTCTCTCAAGGGGAGTTTTACATCTCCTGCAGTATCTCCACTTCCTAGCTTTGAGCAGTAGCTGCATCCCCCATAGCCTTTCCTTCCATCCTTATTAGGGCAAGTGAAATTGGCGTTTAAGGCAATTTTAGCTACTTTTCTAGGATAAATTTCTTTATAGTAATCCGTTAAAGTATTATAATGCTTATTTTGATTCATGGTATCACCCTAATTTATTATAACAAATTTTTATTCTTAAGTGGTAATAATTGTTCTTTTTTGGTATAATACTTATAATGCGAGGTTTTGTGTATGTTTGAAAGATTTAAGGATTGTTTATGTCATCCAAGAAATTTAGGTAAATATAATCGAGATCATATAGGAATGCTTTTCCTGATGGTTTTTATATTTTTTGTTTTATATGCGGCAATGCTGGGGGTGAGAACCTATACAGAAAAGCCTTTTGATGAGTCATCTCTTACGGTGATAACCTCTAAAATTATTCAAACGGGAACCTCTGATATCCAATTTGATGCCGAACTTAAGAAGATTACGGGAACAAAGAAGGAGTATAAGGGGGACGGCTACAATCTGTTTGTTTTACCTGAGGATTCCAAGGTCACCTCTAAGATGGATGATATCAATATCATTTTAGAAGAGGAAGAGGCCTCTGTATACTTTGGCAGCCTTAAGGCTTCCTCTATTGCTTATAAGGATATTCGGGTATCAGGTTTTAATTTTGCAGAGATAGCGGCGAATAATCCAACGCACATGTATTATTTTAAGATTTTTATGGGTGATATTTTAGCTTCCTCTAATTTATTTTTCCAAAGCTTTTCTTTTATCCAGGGCTGTATGACCTCATTTTTGTTTTTCTTATTATGCTTGTTTTTTTCCTATATCCTGTCTTATGTCGTAAATCCAACGATCGATAAGGGTGTAAGATTTAAGCTGTGTACCTATGATAGCTGTGCTTTTTTTACAGGTTCATTTTTTGCCTGTCTGTTCAACGTGGGATGGCTGGTGTATGTTTCAATGGCTCTTCCTATGATATTTACAATAATAACCTTCCGGCATATTGTCAAGGTTGTTGTTAGACGATAATGTAGTTTGAGGTGGAGTTATGAAGCTAGAGGAAATGATAAAAAGTGAAGGCTTGATAGAATCAGGCTTTGAGGTAACTAAGGGGAAATACCATAAAAAGAAGAAAAGCATTGTAGTTTCCTTTGAAATAGATAAGGCCCTGACCCTTACGAAATACCAGGCCTTATCCAAAAGAATTCGTGAAATATTTGAATCCATAGGCGTACTTTCTTCCATTGAAATCCAATATCATGAGCAGCTATTGGCGGATGAGGAATATAGAGAATATCTAAATTTGATTTTAAAACAGCTATCAGAGGAATCTGCAAGATTTAAGGTTTTAGACTCTAAGGATTGCAGGATAGAAGATCACTCTATTCAGTTTATGGTGGCCTATGATGCCTTAGGAGTAGAGGAGCTATGCAAGCCAATTGCTGAAGAGTTTAAGAAATTTGGTCTTTCTGTTACAGTTCAGGTTGTAAAGGATGAGAAAAAAAGTGTTCAGGCTGAGCTGGATGCTCTTCAGAAGGAACAGGAGGAAGCCTTGGCCAAGCAGAAGCTGGAGGCTGTTGCAGCTCAGAGATTTAATGAAAAACTGAAGACGGAAAAAAAATATACGAAAGGTACTGGTCCTACAGTCTTAAGTCATATTAAGGATATACCGAATTCCTTAAATGAAATTTCCTTATATGAAAATACAAAAGGGGAACCCGTGTTTCTACTAAATGCCTACATCTTTGGAATAGATATCAGGAGCTTTGCCAAGACAAAGTCCTCCTTGGCAACCATTAAAGTGACAGATGAAACAGATTCTATTATCGTTAAGAAATGGCTTAGAACGGATACGGAAAAAGACCTTTATGAAAAGGAAATGGTAGCTGGTACTAATTTAAGAATTATTGGTAAAGCAGAGTTTGATTCCTATTCCAAGCAGGTAGTCATTACTGCTTCTAGTATAGAATATCTTGGAAAAAAGACAGAAGAGGTAGTGGAGGATACGGCTCCTGTGAAGAGAGTAGAGCTGCATTGTCATACAAAGATGAGCAATTTAGATGGTTTGACAGAGGCTACGGATTATGTGAAGACAGCAGCCAATTGGGGCTGGAAGGCTATGGCTTTTACGGATCATAGCGGTGTATACAGTGTACCTGATATTGCACATGCCCTAGATAAATATCCGGATTTCAAGCCGATTTACGGAGTGGAATTATCCTATGTAAACGATGAGGAATTTTTTATTTCCTTTGATGAGCGGGATATTCCTTTGCGGGAGGCATCCTATATTGTATTCGATATTGAGACTACAGGCCTTTCACAGACCTATGATGAAATTATAGAAATTGCCGCCTGCAAGGTGAGTCAGGGTGCAATCGTTGATACCTTTGAGACATTTGTAAATCCTGGCTGTCCAATTCCTGAAAAGATAAAGGAGCTCACAACCATCACTGATGAGATGGTTAGCGACGCCTTAGGGATAGATGAGATATTGCCTAAATTCATGGAATTTTGTAAGGGGAGTATTTTGGTTGCTCACAACGCAAAATTTGATGTTGGTATGATTTATAGAGATGTCAAACGGCATCAGTTGGATGTAGAACAATTGCCTGTAATTGACACCTTAAACCTTTTTAGAGCTGGATATTATTCTGAAGTAAAGACCTTTAACTTAAAATCAATGTCTAAATATTTTAAGGTTAAACAGGAACAGCATCATAGAGCTATCGATGATACGAGGGTTACTGCCATGTGCTTCCTTCTGATGCTGAATGATTTGTATAAGAAAAATATTTATAATTATAAGGATATCAATTCCTTAATTGACCCTAGTGTCCACTGGCGGTATGTGATTCCATCTCATATCACTTTACTGGCTCAAAACCCAGTAGGGTATAAGAATATGTATAAAATCATTTCTGATTCCTTGACCAATCACTTTTATGGTAGTGCCAGAGCTTTAAAATCCGTAATTGATACGTACCGTGAGGGGGTGTTGGTTGGTTCCTCCTGTGTAAACGGCAATGTGTTTGAGCTTGCGTTAAACAGAAGTGTAGAAGAATTAGAAAAAGAAATAGAATATTATGACTATATCGAGGTTCAACCTCCTTCTGCGTATCGTCAGTTATATGATGATATGCCAAATGGAGAGGCTAGAGTAAAGGAAATTATCCTAAAGATTATAGAGACTGCCAAGAAAAAGGATAAGCCTGTCTGTGCAACTTCTGATTGTCACTATCTGCGTCCAAGCTTAAAGAAGTATCGTGATATTTTGATTGCCTCCCCTCAGGTGGGTGGAGGAACGCATCCGTTAGAGCATTATTCTGCTTCCCCAGATATGCATCTTCGAACGACAAATGAAATGCTGGAGGAGTTTACCTTTTTAGATAAAGATCTGGCTTATGAGATAGTGGTTACCAATACGAATTTAATTGCAGATCAGATTGAAAAATTCCCAGCCTTTAAAAAGGATATGTTTGCCCCAAGGGATGATGAATTTAAGGATACCTTCTTAAATATTCCATCTATTACAGAAGAGGTTCGGCGAATTGTCAAAGAAAACACGAGTCGGCTGTATGGAGATAACCCGCATCCGATTGTTCAAAAACGAATTGCCAGAGAATTAGATTCCATCATATCTAATGGATATGCCTCTGTCTACTATATTTCTCATCTGATGGTTGTAAAATCTTTACAGGATGGATATCTAGTTGGGTCTAGAGGTTCTGTTGGTTCCTCTTTGGTAGCAACCATGATGGATATTACAGAAATTAATCCTCTATCTCCCCATTATCGTTGTAAAAACTGTAAGTTTCATACCTTCCGGATGCGAGATGATGAGATAGAAGAGTTTGGGTTAAGTGAAATAGAAAAGCCTTATCAGCAGACATTAAGAAGTGTTGATTCTGGATACGATTTGCCCGATGAAATTTGTCCAGTATGTGGGGAGCCACTTACAAAGGATGGACATGACATTCCATTTGAAACCTTTTTAGGCTTTGATGGGGATAAGGTTCCAGATATTGATTTAAATTTCTCTGGAGAATATCAAGCCATTGCCCACGAATATATTAGAACAGTATTTGGTCCGGAAAATGCCTTTCGAGCTGGAACCGTTGGCACCATTGCCGATAAAAACGCCTATGGCTATGTAAAGGGCTATTGTGAAAGAAAGGGAATCACATTACGCTCCTGTGAAATGGATCGTTTAGCGACCTATTTAGTTGGAATCAAGCGTTCTACAGGACAACATCCAGGTGGTATTGTAGTTGTTCCTCACTATGTGGATATTTATGATGTAACACCAGTACAGTATCCAGCGGACAATACAGAAAACAGCTGGAGAACTACGCACTATGATTATCATTCCTTTGAAAATAACTTATTAAAGCTTGACGTACTGGGACATGATGATCCTACCTTGATTAAATATTTTATGGATTATGTCCATCAGCATCAGGAGGATTTTCCATTCTCCTCTCCACAGGACATTCCAATTGACGACAAGAATATTTACCGTCTATTTTCAGAAACTGGTGTAATTGGAGTGAAGGAAGAAGAGATTGGCAGTAAGGTTGCGTCCTATGCTGTTCCTGAATTCGGCACAAACTTTGTACGTCAAATGTTGGTTGAAACATTGCCAAAAACCTTTGCCCAGTTGGTAAAGATTTCAGGTCTTTCCCATGGAACCGACGTATGGAATACGAATGCTCAGGATTTAGTTGCAGGCTCTACAGAATTTGGAAAGATTGAATTTAAGGATGTCATTGGTTGCCGTGACGATATTATGGTCGATTTGCTGCATATGGGAGTAGAACCTTTACTGGCCTTCCAGATTATGGAGTTTGTCCGTAAGGGGAAGGTAGCCAAGGATCCTGAAAAATGGGCAAAATATAAAGCAGAGATGGAAAAGAAAAATGTTCCTGCCTGGTATATTTGGAGCTGTGAAAGAATTAAGTATATGTTCCCTAAGGCTCACGCTACAGCGTATGTTCTTATGGCCTTGCGAATTGCCTGGTTTAAGGTGAATGCTCCTGCATTATTTTATAGTGCGTGGTTTTCAAAAAGAGCGAAAGGTCATTCCGTTCAGGCTTATCTTGGTGGGAAGATGGCTATTAAAGCTGCAATGGAAGAAATTCAGAATAAACCTGATAAAACAGCAACGGATGATGATAAATATACGGCACTTCAGGTGGCTTTGGAAATGACTTCTAGAGGAATTAAGTTTTTGCCTGTGGATGTTATGAAATCTTCTGCTACAGTATATGAAGTTGAGGATGGCAATTTGAGAATCCCATTTTCAGCGGTTGACTCTTTAGGAGAGAGTATCGCAATTGATATTGTCCAAAAAAGAGAGGAAAAGGCTTTTACCTCAAAGAAAGATATTTTAAAACGAACTAGACTGAGTCAGACTTTATATGAGCTGTTTGATATTATGCATTCCTTTGGCAATTTACCAGAGGAGGACCCTGAGGAAAGCATTGGTTTATTTGCATTTGCATAAAGTTATGTGATTTTATGTGAAATATAAAAGGGTTATTGAGATTTATATAGGGTTGTGCTATAATTCTTAATATATCAAAGGAGGATATTTTACATTGAAACAAAGTCCATTATTTTCAAACATTCAGACTGGAGAGGTTGTTTATGATGATGTGGATCGTGCAACATATAAGGGAATTACAATAAAGACCTGCATTCTGCTAGGAATTGCTGTAATTATTGCTGCCTTTGTAGCATTTGCATTACCTGAGATTTTGGCAAATAATCCCACAACATTTTTTGTTACATTGATGATTTCATCTGTAGTTGGGTTTATTTCCGTTATTGTTGGGCGGATGTCTGAACGAAAAGCGAAATATGCATCTGTAATTTACTCTATTTGTGAGGGCTTATTTTTAGGAAGCCTTTCCGCAATCGTAGAGGCATATGTTCCAGGAGCTGTTGCAACTGCAGTATTTTCAACCATTGTTCTGTTTGCAGTAATGCTGACATTATTTGCAACAGGAATTATTAGAGTTGGAAGTAAAATGCGCTCTATCTGCTTTGGCTTAACGATTGGAGCTCTTGCCATAGTTCTATTGATGAGCTTGTTTAGTCTATTTGTTGATTACCAGCAATACTTAGGAATTATGATTGGAGTTGAGGCGTTCCTATTATTCTATGGTGTGATTACTTTATCCTTGAATTTTGCAGAGGCAAATGCCGTAGTAGAACGGGGAGCATCTAAGGGTGCAGAATGGTCTGTAGCATTAGGCTTGATGGTAAGTATTGTATACATCTATATTGAGGTAATCCGCTTGATTATGCTTATAGCTGCGAGAAGCGATAACTAAGAGAATTTAGAGGCAAAAAAATGCCTCTTTTTCTTTTTGCCTATTCATAAAATTTAGAGTTACATATATTAGAGGTGAGGAGGTAAAAATATGAATTTCACAGGCTCTAATTTTAATTCCTGTGGATGTGGATGTAATGACCAGAAATTTGGATGCCCAAAATCAGCTCCTACGTTTCAGCAATGCAATCAGGTTATTCAGACCTGTAATGTAGAAGATGTGCCTCATTATACGAATTATCATACACATGCTGTGAACAACTAAAACTACATAAAGTGTCTAAAATGAGAAGAAGCAAATGTTTAAATTGCAGTAGCTCAATTTTATGAAATAAGAGTAAAATACTCTTATAAGAAAACTTCTTATATGGTTGATGAAAAATCATCTTTCAATGGGTATTGTTGAAAAATTTTCGTTCTTTGAAATAATTTATTAAAAAAAGTTATAAAATTGTCGATTTTTATTGTCAATTATGCTAAAATATAAATATTATTTATGTACATTTTTTATCATTTGATAAATATGGGAGGAAATTTTATATGTATAAAAGTGTTTCACCTTTAAGATATCCTGGAGGGAAATCGCAATTTTATAATAAAACGAAAAAAATTCTATTTGATAACAATTTAGATGATTATATTTATATTGAACCATTTGCAGGTGGCGCAGGCGTAGCATTGCGGCTACTTTATGAAAAAAAAGTCAAAAAGATTGTACTAAATGATTATGACCCAGCGATATTTGCTTTTTGGTATAGTGTGTTAAATTTAAATCATGAATTTATTACTATGATTCGTAATACTCCAGTTACTATTGATGAATGGTATAGACAAAAAGACATTTATCATAACTCTCAGGATAAATTATATTTGGGATTTGCTACTTTTTTTTTAAATAGATGTAATCGCTCAGGTATTATTCTATCCAACCCAATAGGAGGAAAGGGACAAACTGGAAATTATTGTATAGATTGTCGATTTAATAAAGAAGACTTAATTCAAAGAATAAAAAGAATATTTGATTATAAATCACAAATAGAAATATATAATTTGGATGCTGAAGAATTTATTAGATTTTATAGTAAAAAAAGAAAGACTTTTTGGTTTATAGATCCGCCTTATTACCATCAAGGAAGTAAATTGTATAAAAACTTTTATACACCTCAAAATCATCTAGCCTTAAAAGAGGTAATTTTCAAATGTTTAAAATATAAAAAATGGATTTTAACGTATGACAAATGTGAAGAAATAAAGGAGATATATTGTAGAAAGAAAAAAATTATTATTGAATTGAATTATTGTGTAGAAAATAAAAAGCGTGCAGAGGAATATCTTTTTTATAGAAATGTGAAAATAGAATTGTAGGAGATAATAGTTATGAAAGAAAAGAAAAGAGTAAATTTAGAGAAATTAAGAATATGGTCGGATAATCCAAGAGCAGGATTAATTATGACTGATAAATCTGATTATACTGAAAATCAAATAATAAATGTTTTAATTGATGTTGTTGGTGAAGATAAGATGTATAAATTGGCTAATGATATCGTAGAAAGCAAAGGTTTATTACCTAATGTACTGCCTGTTGTAGTTTTTAAAGATGATAATTATTATGTTTACGATGGCAATCGTAGAATCACATGTCTTAAAATATTATTTAATCCAAATATAATTGAAAGTCAGAGTTTTAAAAATAAAATAACAGATTTATCGCACAATTGTTTTGATAAAGATAGGTATAAACAAGTAGAAGTTTATGTAACGGATGAAACTGAAGCATATTTTATTATGGATAGAACTCATAATGGAGAATTTGGAGGAGTAGGAACCATATCATGGGACTCCTATCAAAGAGATATTTCTTTAGCTAAAAGAAATCTCCCTACTATTTATGATGTAGCTTATAAGATATCAGTACTAATGGGGTTTAAAGCCAAAAGTGATTTCAAAAATATCTTTTATACTGATATTAATAGAATTTTCGGTTCGAAACTGCTTAAACAAACTTTTTGTATTGAGAAGTATGAATATGGTGAACTATTAAATATTAAAGATGCAATGGATGCACTTATTGAATATAAAAAAATAATGAATATTAAATCATTTTCAAGATATTTTAATATTATAGACTCTGGAAATGAAGATGAATTAGATAAGCCTATGAGAAAATTTTGTAATTGGTATAAAGAAACTAAAAATAATCAAGGCAAATTTATATTAAAAGCAAATGATATCGAATTATATGAAGATGAGAATTTTACGTTAGATAAACTTGAATTTACAATTATCGACGAAAATGGCAACCAGGTTATTTGGTCTACATTAGATAATGAAATAGTGATAAATTATTTTACGCCACAGGGAAAATGTGTTAAAGATGTAGATATGAAGTTATACGGAAAATGGGGCATTCAATTTATTTATAAGGGAAATGAGAAGGTCTGTTCTTTAAAAGTGAAACCTTTAGAAAAAATTAAAATAGAGTTTGAGAATAATCCATATGTCGTTAAAGAAGGCAATTCTGTTGATTTATATTCTATTTTTAAAGCTTATGGAAAGCATGGTGAAGATATAAGTAATGATATTAGATTTGAACTTAAAACGATAGGTGAAATGAAAGAAAATGTATTTCTAGGAACGAATAAAGTGGGACAGTATGATATAGTATGTACTTATAACAATACTATTTCTAAAAGTTTGACAATAATTGTTGAAGAGAATGTCCAGCCAATTGGTACTAGTATAAGTGATAGAGTATTTGTTTTTGATTCCAAAATCAATATTACTTTTGATTACACAGTTTGTCAATTAATATCAGAACTGAATAATGATAATTTTAGTGTTGAAAAATATCCTTATATTTTTTGCTGCAGTGTAAGATCAATTGTTGAGTTGATTTTAAATTATTTATCTTCTCATTCTATTATCTGTTTTTCTAGTAGAGAATTAAAAGCTAGAATAAAAGAAATGATTGAATACTATATTAAAATAGGGATTTCAAAGCTATGTACAAACTTTCCAACAGTTTTCCACTCGTATAATAATTGTATTAATTCATTAAAAGCAATTAATATTGAAAATATGGCAGCAATGTTAAATTTAGGTGCACATTCTAGTGGACAATCATTGAATGTTAATTCTCTTATTGAGGTTTGTAAAAAAATAATTTCTCAGTTTATAGTTTATGCTGAATTTATTACTAAATGCTAATTAATGATTAAATGTTTCATATATTTTTAATATTATAATCAGTAAATGTATATAAATAATAATCATATATAAGTTTCAATATTATGAAAAGATTATAATTATATTCTTAAATTGTTGGTAATGTATGAATATTTAATTTCATTTGTATATTTGGAATAGTTACTAAATATATAATTTACTATTCACAAGATAACTATTTAAAATACAAAGTGGTACTCTAAATTAAAGGGTGTGTAGAGGGGAAACAAGCTTTAAAATAAAAGGAGTGTCAGCTCTAAACAGTAGGTGTGTACCTACAGCTTTAAATGAAAGAGTGTGTTAGCTTTAAAATAAGGGGTGTGTTCTATGATGAACATACCCCTTATAGTTATTGAGGTTATTTATTATATTTACCACGAGGTTTACCAGTACGTTTATTGGTAAGCTTTTTTCTGTACCCTAAATTAAAGGGTGTG
>JAAGKN010000134.1_pt1 | contig 69509 bp, 51 predicted proteins | sample 6206371 | NCBI WGS metagenome assembly JAAGKN01 (sample SAMN11533720, study PRJNA540317) | gut metagenome | isolation source: fecal pellets from male and female animal of same cohort | host: Peromyscus leucopus | place: USA:CA | collected 2017
GGTGTCGCAGTCGAGCGACACGGAATTGGAGATATAGCTTTCTCCGGGAGGCATATTGCGCTCTATTACCGGATGTCGTCCCTCAGTGATTGCAAGACTCATGGAGTCGTCGATTTCAGGCCTTACATAACCGTATTGAGCCGCGACTTCGGCAAGGGATAGGAGACAGTCGGCTGTGGCCACGGCATCGGCAGTGGCGTGAAGATGCTGGAACCGTGAGTTTATACGGCTTATAAGCTGACGGTATATGCGGTCTTCGATCACGGCTATTTTCTCGTCGGCTCCCATTATCTTCTCCTCATATTCCTTAAGCTCGGGAGTGATGTATCTCTCGGCGCTCACAAGGGTCTGTTTGCGGATCCATGTCTCCGGCACCTTGTCTTTATAAGTGTTTCTGACCTCGAGGTAATAGCCGAACACATTGTTGAAACTGATTTTCAGCGAGGATATCCCGGTGTTCTGTATCTCGCGGTTCTGGATTTCGTTGAGAGCCTCCCGGCTGTGGGAGCGCAGACGGCGCAATTCATCGAGCTCGGCGTCAATGCCGTCGGCTATCACAGGGGATTTTCCGAAACTGTTGGGTGCATCGGGATTGATGGCGGTGGATATCCATTGCGCCACCTCCATTATGTCGGGCATTGACTGTGCGAGATTCACAAGCGGTGTGCATCCGGACTCGCGCATAAGCGGGCGTAATGTCATAGCTCCTCTCACTCCGTTGGCAAGCTGTATCATCTCGCGCGGGAGGATTTTTCCGGAAGCCACACGTCCGCAAAGTCTCTCTATGTCACCCGTAAGGCGTGCGGCCTCGCGGGCTCTGTCCCTTAATTCAGTATCCCGGAAGAATGCATCCACGCTTTCAAGACGGTTGTTGATCTCATTCACATCGAGAAGGGGGAGCATCAGCCACCTTCTGAGTTTTCGCGCGCCCATCGGGCAGACCGTCTTGTCGATTACCTGCAGTAGACTCTTCCCCTCGGATCCCATGGCATCGAAAATTTCGAGATTCCTGACTGTAAACCGGTCAAGGTGCATGTATTTGCGGTTGTCGAGCCGGCTGAGGGTGGTGATATGTGATATGCGTGTGTGGTTGGTGAGATCGAGGTAATACAGGATACTTCCGGCCGCCACAACGGCAGCGGGCAGATTCTCCACTCCGAATCCTTTGAGTGTGGCGGTGTCAAACTGCTTCAGAAGACGTTCTTCGGCGGCATCTGAAGTATATACCCAGTCATCGAGTTCATAGATGCTCGATTTCAGGGTGATGAATTTCGCGAAGAATTCGCGTGTGCCTCTCATTCTGAGAATCTCCTTCGGCTGGAATCCGGAGAGGAGTTTGTCGAGCTCTTCAGGAGATGTCTGTGTGCACAGAAACTCTCCGGTGGAAATGTCGAGAAATGCCACTCCCACGCATTTCTTCTCTATGTGTATGGCTGCGAGGAAATTGTTCTCTTTTGCCTGAAGGGCTCCGGCAGATGTGTTCACGCCCGGAGTCACGAGTTCGGTTATGCCTCGCTTCACCAGCTTTTTGGTGAGCTTCGGATCTTCAAGCTGTTCGCAGATCGCCACTCTCTTTCCGGCTCTTACAAGTTTGGGTAGGTATGAATCGAGAGCGTGGTGTGGAAATCCGGCGAGTTCCACGCTCTGAGCCTTTCCGTTGGCCCTTCTGGTGAGTGTTATGCCAAGAATCTCGCTGGCGGTGACGGCATCGTCGGAGAAGGTCTCGTAGAAGTCGCCTACGCGAAACAGCAGCACGGCATCCGGATGTTTCTTTTTCATCTCCAGATACTGGAGCATCAGAGGGGTTTCAGCTATCTTTGCCATTATGGAGCGTTGGGAATGGGTAAGGGTAGTGGTTATTTTACGGCGAAGGCATGCATCATCCATGTGGACATCCCCACATAAATGAGGAGACCCACCACGTCATTGGTGATCTGGATGAAGGGGCCTGTGGCGAGGGCGGGATTTATCTTAAGTTTCTCAAGAGTGAGGGGTACGAATGTGCCGAATACGGTGGCGAAGATCACCACAGCAAACAATGAAGCCGCCACAGCCACGGCCACGGCCATGCGTATGTCGGCGGGCTGTGAGAGAATGATATACAGGAGCACCACCACCGAGATTACCACAGCATTTAGGTTGGCCACAAGAAATTCCCGCCACATCTGCTGCCATGCATTGCGTATGTCAAGACGGCCGTTGGCAAGACCCTGCACCACGATGGCGGAAGCCTGGACGCCGACATTTCCTCCGGTGCCTCCGATCAGGGGGATGAAGATGGCCAGGGCGGTAACGGCCGCTATCTGCGATTCAAAACCACCGAGAATCAGAGAGTTGACAATTCCTCCGATTATGCCTATCAGAAGCCAGGGAAGACGGGCCTTTGTCTGCTGCATCACGGAGTCCTGGGCATCAACGTCGGAGGAGATACCTGATGCGAGCTGATAGTCACGTTCGCTTTGCTCGCGCACCTCATCCATCACGTCATCGACGGTGATCTGTCCCACAAGGCGTCCGATACTGTCTATGACGGGCATTGCCACGAGGTCATATTTCTCGAAATCCACCGCCAGTTCATCCACAGGGGTGTCTGTCCTCACCGAAGGGGGATCAAGTTCCATCACATGCTTGATCTTGGACACCGACGGGTGGGTAATCATCTTCTTAAGGGGGAGCACACCGCGCAGACGGTTGTCGTCATCAACAACGTATACGTAATATATATCATCGAGATCCTCGGCCTGACGGCGCATCTCTTTCAGGCAGTCGGGCATCGAAAGATTCTCGTTGACCACAATCATCTCCGTGCCCATGAGGCCGCCGGCTGTGTCTTCGTCATATTGCAGGAGGTCTACGATATCTCCGGCCTGTTCCATGTCGTCGATATGCTGGATCACCTCTTCACGGTCTTCCTCGTCGAGTTCCTGGATAAGGTCTACGGCATCGTCGGTGTCGAGGAGGTCGATGAAGTGTCCGATCTGTTCGGGGTCCATCCCTTCGAGCAACTTTTTACGGTCTTCCTCGTCGAGCTCCATGAGCACATCGGCTTTCTTCTCCTTGTCTTCTATGAGGTTGAAAAGCCATTCTGCCTGACGGAGGTTGAGGTCCTGAAAAAGCTCGGCGATATCGGCCGGGTGAAGCTCTCTTACCTCTTCCTGTGCGGCAGCTACGTTCTGCTCATCGATGATCTGCTCGATGCGTTCTATGTCGGTAGTCGTGTATTCCTTCATTGCTTGCCTGTGGTCTAATGGGCGTATCAATGCAAAATTACAAAAAAAATCCGCTTCTTGATGCGGAAGCGGATTTTTTTAAGATAAGAGGAGAAGAGTTGTCGGCAAAATGGATTGGTCAATAGTGGAATGACGAACCGCCGAGGAATTCGCGGAGAAGGGAAGTGGTGGGGATCTGGTCGGCTGGGATAGGCTCGAAATAGCTCAGAAGACGCTGCAGGCGATAAGCTTCGGCATATTGCACATGGTCTCTGGGCACATCCCTCAGCAAAGGTTCCGCATAAGGCTTCATCACTCCAAGTTCGAATATGAGCGAGGAATTGAAAGTGGCGTCGGCATTCTCGCTGAAGGGGAATATCCATTTCTCCTCGCCTCTTCTCACGCTTGGCCAGCGGCATATGGAGTCGAGGGCGGAGGTGTGGCGGTATTTGTTGTCTCTCACGATTCTGCGCAGCAATCGGTTGTCGCTGGTCGATATCCAGTTGTGGTTGTCGATCTTCAGAGTAGTGAGCGCGGAGACATACATCTTGAAGACATTGTCCGGGTTAATGGAGCTTGTGAGCTCCGGGTTCAGACCGTGTATGCCTTCGATGAGCAGCACATCGTTCTTGTCGAGTCGGAGAGGACGTAGCCGGTCAATGCGTCTGCCAAGTTCAAAGGAATATGTGGGCAGGTTGATCTCTTCGCCGGCGAGGAGTCTGCGGAGGTCGGAGTTGAGCCTGTCGAGGTCGAGTGAATAAAGGCTTTCATAATCATAATCGCCTGATTCATCGCGCGGAGTGTTTTCCCGGTCTACAAAATAGTCGTCGAGAGATATCATCTTGGGCACGATGAGATTCGTCATCAGCTGGATTGCAAGGCGTTTCGTGGATGTGGTTTTCCCGGAAGAGGAGGGTCCGGCTATGAGCACGATTCCCGCGCCTCCCTCTTTCCTGCGGGCTGCGATCTGGTCGGATATGCGTCCGAGAAGTTTGTCGTGCATCGCTTCGGCCACGTTGATCAGCTCTGCCGTGCGGCGGTTTTTCACAGCCATGTTCAGTTCCCCCACATTCTTGACCTGTATCACGCGGTTGAACTGCAACTGGTCGGTAAATGCCTTATACATCTTCTCGCCCGGAGGATTTGAGCTCAGAATCTGATCGACTTTCTCCGGTTTTTCCGCAAAGAGGAGAAAACCGTCTTTATATTTCCTTATGTCGAAATCGCGCAGGAATCCTGTGCTGGGCGCGAGCGGTCCGTAATAAGAATCGGAAAGATCACCGAGACGGTAATAAGTGGTGTAAAGTTCGTGAAGAGTCTTCAGCAGTGTCACTTTTTCCTCGAGACCCTGACGGCGGAACATCTCGATCACATCTTTTGTGAGGTGTTCTTTGCGACGGAACGGAATGTTGGTGTCGCGAAGTTTGCACATGTGGCTCAGTATGTCGGAAATGGTGGAGTCATCGATATCGATTGGCTCGTCATCGCGCAGCAGCCTGCAGAAATATCCGCTGCTCATCGAGTGCTCGATGCGAAGGGTAGCACCCGGAAGAATCTCCTTCACAGCTTTGTAGAGCATCATGCAGAGAGAACGGACATATACTCTTCGTCCCGACGGACTGGATGCCGGGAGGAATTCCACCTGTTTTGGGGAGTAGAGCGGGAAGCAGAGGTCTTCGGTCTTGTTGTTGACCCATGCGCAGATCGGCACAAACGGGAGTTCCCGTCCGAGACGGGGTATGACGTCGATGACCTTCTCGCCACCGATCATGGAGACATAGCTCTCGGTGTTTTTACAGTAAATTTTCATAACGCAACCTTGATGAGAAAATCGGGAGTGGAAATCCCTTTTTTTTTTTAACGTAAAAACGGAGTGAAAAGTTAGAAAGTGAATAAAAGAATAGACGCTTAATGATGCTTGAAACGATTGAAAAAGGTGTAAAAACGGATTAAAAGATAAAAAATAGGAATTTTAGTGAGAAAAATTTGGAAAATATATGAATTAGCACTAACTTTGCAGTCGCAAAATGCACCAGCACACGGTGCAGTTGTGTATTTGTGGCCCATTCGTCTATCGGTTAGGACGAGAGATTTTCATTCTCTAAAGAGCAGTTCGACTCTGCTATGGGCTACCATTATTAATAACTCAAGACATACTTAATTTTTAAGATGGCAAACCATAAATCATCATTAAAAAGAATTCGCCAGACAGAGAAAAGAAGACTGGAGAATCGCTATTGGGCCAAGACTGCGCGCAACGCTGTGCGTCGTGTTCGCAAGATGACCGACAAAGCGGAAGCCACAGAGGCTTATAACAAGGTGAGCGCACTTCTTCAGCGTCTCGGCCGCAAGAACATCATTTCAAAGAACAAAGCAGCTAATATCTGCAGCGGGCTTTCAAAAAGCATCAACAAACTTGCGTAAGCAACACGGATAATTTCCGAGGCGCGCAAGTCAAAACATATTTTCCTTCAGCATGCGTCGGCTTCCGAAGCCAGCCGCAGCTGGCAAAAAGGATAGTGTCGGTCCATTCGTCTATCGGTTAGGACGAGAGATTTTCATTCTCTAAAGAGCAGTTCGACTCTGCTATGGACTACCTCCCTAAATCCATCCTATCCCCAGAGGCCGGTTTCTGTAACAAACAGTGCCGGCCTCTACCATTTTAAACCATTTAACCTTCCCTCCGATATGAAGACCGCTGAACTCGCAAATTCGGTATTTGATGCCTCTGTGGCAGACTACCATCGTCATGACAATGTGGATTTCCCTTGCGAAAATCCCTATCAGAAAGGCTCTCTCGAATATATCCTGTATGAGAAGAACTGGGTGGATGCCGTGCAGTGGCATCTCGAGGACATTATCCGTGATCCGCAGATCGACCCGCTCGAGGCTCTTGCCCTGAAACGCAGAATCGATAGCTCTAACCAGGTGAGAACCGATATGGTGGAAGATATCGACACCTGGATGCGCGACCGTTTCGCAGACGTTACTCCCGATCCCGACGCGACTTTCAATACAGAATCGCCGGCATGGGCTCTCGACCGTCTTTCAATTCTGGCTCTCAAGATATGGCATATGCGCGAACAGACCGAGCGCACGGATGTGAGTCCTGAGCATCATGCAAAGTGTGCCGCCAAACTTGACGTGCTCCTCCAGCAGCGCTCTGACCTTACAATAGCCATTGACCAGCTTCTCGACGACATCGCCGACGGAAAGAAATACATGAAGGTGTATCGCCAGATGAAAATGTATAACGACCCCTCGACGAATCCCATACTGTATGGCAAGAAGGACTGAGCCGAGGAATGTGCTCATCACCCGTTTCTCCGCCCTCGGAGATGTGGCTATGACAATCCCCGTGGTGTATGGTGCCTGTGCGGCGAATCCGGCCACAAGGTTCATTTTCCTTACCCGGAAACTTCCCGCAAAAATGTTTCTTCAGGCTCCCCCGAATCTTGTGGTGAGAAGCGTTGATCTCCAGGCCTACAAAGGTATAGCCGGAATGAGACGCCTCCTCGGCGAGATGGTGGAGGAATATGGAGTGGATGCCGTTGTGGATCTTCACAATGTGCTCCGCACCAAGATCATACGCTTCTTTGCCTCACTCCGGGGAATCCCTGCGGCCGCCGTCGACAAAGGGCGCCGCGCACGTCAGGCACTTACCCGCCGGAGAAACAAGACTGTGGTTCAGCTCACTCCGATGATTCAAAGATATGCCGATGTTTTCGACCGACTTCACATCCGTGTGGCCGATTCGTTCAGCACCATCTTTCCCGGACGGGCCGCCGATCCCGCCATGTTCAAGGCTGTCGCCTCCCCAAAAAAGGATGGGGAGACATGGATAGCCATAGCTCCTTTTGCCGCACATGCGGGAAAGGTGTATCCTCTTGATCTACTTAAAAAAGTTGTGGATCATTACGCATCCATGCCCGGTTACCGTCTGTTTATTTTCGGGGCCGGAGAGAAGGAGATCGCGGAGATCGACTCTCTTGCCGACGGCAGAGAGAATGTGGTGTCGATGGCAAAAGCCGCCATAGGCATTCCGGGTGAGATGGCCCTGATGAGCCATTGCCGGGTGATGCTGGCAATGGATTCCGCCAACATGCATATGGCCTCGCTCACAGGCACACCTGTGGTGAGCATATGGGGTGCCACCCATCCATTCACAGGGTTTTACGGTTTCCGGCAGGATCCGGCAGATGCTGTGCAGCTTGAAATGGTGTGCCGCCCATGTTCTATATTCGGCAACAAACCTTGTGCCCGTGGCGATTACTATTGCCTGCGGGGCATCTCTCCACAACTCATCATCTCGCGTATCGACGCGAAACTCAACAACGACAGCAAACCGAAATGAAACATCATATCTCCCGCCCACGCTTCATTGTGAGCATAGCAGCTCTGGCACTCAGTGCCTCTCTCAGCTGTCCGGGCGCACTGGCCCTTTCCAGAGAAGACCGTCTGAGCCCTCTGGCGGCGGGTTATCTCGAACGTGCCCGCATCATGCTTTCGGAAAAGAACTTTGCCGGTGTCATCGACCAGCTCAAGCATCTTGACACCCAGGGAGTGGCTCTCCTGCCTTCCGAACGCGAAGACTGCGCATATCTACTCGCTCTCTCGCTTTATCAGCGCGGAGATGCCGACTGTGTGGATGCCCTCAGGAATTTTGCCGAAAACTATCCGGCTTCACCACAGGCCATTCCCGCGCGCCTTGCGGCCGCCGATTATTTCTTCTTCGCACATCACTTCGACAATGCGCTTGCAGCATACCAGGATATTGATTTTGCCCGCGTGAATCCTGCCGACCGTCCGCTCTATTCTTACAGGATGGCCCTTTCCATGCTCCGTTGCGGTCTTTATGATGAGGCGAAGCCTATTTTCGAGGAGCTCCACGACAATCGCAGGTTTAATCTGGCCGCCGATTATTATCTCGCCTACATAGATTATGTGAAAGGCGATTATGAGAATGCCTATGATGCTTTCGCGGAGGTGGAGCAGAGGATGGACGGAGATGCCGAAGAGGGTATAGCTCCGAAATACTATATGGCTCAGATCCGCTATGCGCAGGGTGATTACAGATGGGTGGCCGAAAACGGTCCGGCTCTCCTGAGAGGTGGAATCGAGGCCGATCTGATTCCTGAGACCCAGCGCATCACAGGTCTTAGCTATTTCAAGCTCGACAACTATTCAAAGGCTTCTCATTATCTCGACGCATATGTGCTCAACGAAGATATAAACCCTGCGGCTGATGCCGTGTATGCTCTCGGTGTGATCGATTATAAGGAAGGGAATCTCGCTGCCGCACAGAGGAAATTCTCTACTCTCACCGACCTCAACAACGATCTCGCCCAGAGCGCATATCTCTATCTTGGCCAGATTGCCGTGAAGGAGAACGACAGCAATGCCGCGGCCATATCTTTCGAGAAGGCTTCGAAAATGAATTTTGACAAGGATGTGACCGAGGCCGCGCTCTTCAACTATATAGCCGCACGCACTCACGGAGGCAATATCCCGTTCAGCTCGTCGATACCGCTGCTCACAGGATTCCTCCGTCAGTTCCCGCGTTCGCAATATGCCCCGCAGGTGGAGGAGTATCTTGCATCGGCCTATTTCAATGAAAAGGATTATGCCAATGCTCTGAAGAGTATTAACAATATCCCCAATCCCTCCTCCAAGGTGATTGCGGCCAAACAGAAGATTCTCTATGAACTCGGAATGCAGGCCATGGCCAATAACCGTCCGTCCGCAGCCCGTGAATATCTTTCCGAAGGGGTGAGACTGCAGGCCGATCAGAAGCTTCGTGCCCAGTCTCTGCTCTGGCTCGCCGATGCGGACTATGCTCTGGGATATTACAATCAGGCTGAACAGAATTATCTGTCATATCTGAAGGCAGACCGCAGAGGTGAGAACCGTACAGTGGCTCAGTATAACCTTGCCTATGCGCTCCTGATGCAGGACAAATACCGTCAGGCTGCCGGGAGGTTCGCGGATGCCCTTAAGTCAGATCCGAGACTTCCGGAAAACCTCTATGACGATGCCCTTATCAGAATGGCCGATGCCCATTATTATGCCGGAGACTACAGAACCGCTCTCCGCAATTATAGCGCCGCCATAGAAAAAGGGGCCAGAGATGCCGATTACGCCACATACCGCCGGGCAGTGATGTATGGCCTTGACGGTGACATAAAAGGTAAGCTCGCCGAATTGGCAGGTATGCAGAAAAAATTCCCCGGATCAAAATGGCTCCCAAGCGCCATCCTTGAGACAGGACAGACTTATGCCGCCCTCGGGGAGACTCCTAAGGCCGTGGAATCGTTTGAGCGTCTGCGCAATTCCTATCAGCAGAGTGCGGAAGCACGCAAGGGTATGCTCAATCTCGCCATTTCCTATATGAAGGGTAAGGATACAGAGAAAGCGGAGGAGGCCTACCGCGAGGTGATCTCCAAATGGCCATCAAGCGAGGAGGCCACACTTGCCAACGAGGATCTTCGCCGCTATTATTCCTCACACGGAGGTCTTCAGGAATATGCCTCCTTCCTCAACGGAATCGACGGTGCCCCGCAGATTGACGCCTCGGAGATGGAGACTCTCGCTTTCGAGGGGGCCGAGACAGTATTTGCGGAGGATGTCAAAAAGACCGATCTTCTGGAGAAATATGTTGCAGACTATCCCTCAGGACGCTATCTTGCACAGGCCCTTCTTGACATAGCGACAGGCCGCGATGAGGCCGGTGACACACAGGGGGCTCTCAATATCATTGACTCGCTTCTCGAACAGAGAGGGGATGCCCCTCAAGTGCCTGAAGCCCTTATGCTCAAGGCAGAGATTCTGGAGAGCATGGGCCCTGACCACCGGAAGGAGGCTGCCGAAACCTATCGTCTGCTTGAGGAAAGAGGAGGCGCGGATTATGCTTCCGATGCCTATGCCGGAATCATGCGGAACACCGACAAGGACAGCGAACGCATGAAATATGCGGCACTTGTGAAAAACAGCGGAGGCCTCTCCGCCGACCAGATTGAGGAAGCCGAGTTCTATCAGGCATCGGCAATGCTCAGGAACGGCGACCGCAACAATGCTGTGGAGACTCTCCGCAGGCTTGCTGCGAATCCTGCGAGTCTGAGCGGTGCCAGAGCTGCCGTGGAGCTTGGCGAGCATTTCCTCGAAGTCGGGGATGTGGCAGGTGCCGAAAAGATCCTGACGGCATTCACCGACGAGGGTACTCCCCACGAGTATTGGCTCGCGAGAGGTTTCATAGCTCTTGCCGATGTCTATCACAAGAAAGGAAAGGACTATCTCGCTGTGGAATATCTGAAGAGCTTGCGCGAGAATTATCCCGGCAAGGAACTTGATATTCACGACATGATCTCCTCCCGACTCAAGAAATGGAAATAAGAAGCTTCATAATCCCACTTCGAAACATGAACCCGAAACACATCTCACGAAAAGCGCTCATCGCCGGGATTCTGGCAGGAAGCTTCCTTCCCGCGGCATCCCAGCTCCACGAAAACATAAGCGTGGAGGGAAAGTATGTGCCTGACGTGATCAGAATAGACCGCATCAACACTTTCCCCAAAGCCCTGCGACAGACACTCGCCACCAACCCCATAGACTATGAGCAGAGCGGTGTGGCCGCATCTTTCAGGCCGTCGCTGCTGACCATGCCGGCTACAGGCTGGCAGTCAAACCGTATTGTCTCCGCCAACCGTGGATATCTCGATCTCGGAGCAGGTTCTTTCCTGAACTCCACACTGAGTGCCGGATATCGGTTCGTTGACAATTCCTCCACTCTCTTCGGTGTGCGCCTGCAGCATAATTCCACATCTTTGTGGAAACCGAAGATGTCGGAATATACTTCCGATGTCAAACAGGAACGATATGACGAATCAATAGGTCTTTATGCCTCCCACGTATTCAAGGGTTACGGACGCCTTGACGGAGCCATAGACTATCATCTCGGTTATTTCAACTATTACGGATTCACAGGAAACAGCAATTACGGCAACACACGTCAGATTCCTGCTCCCGGAAATGTGGCGGGACAGCAGGATGCCCCGACGCAGACCATCAACGATCTTGCCATGCGTTTCGACTGGCGTCCGCTTGTCACTCCATCTTCCACTCTCGACTATCACGCCACCCTCAGGGCGCGTCATTTCGCCTACAGGGCGTTGCCTCTTCCTCTTTCCGCCGGACAGATCTCGGAGAAAGGAAGCCGTGAAACCAATATCGGTCTGCAGGGCGGTGTGAGAATGCCCTGGAGCGGAGGCAGTTCAATAGGCCTTGATGCCGTGCTCGACATGGTTTTTCTCTCAGGAGAGAAAAGAGTGGTTACTAATGATCCGGACTATCCCGGTCTGCATGAATCTCTTCCCAAAGTGGATGACTACGGCCAGCTTACCCTCACTCCTTACTACCGTTTCACCCGTGGACTTCTCGATGTGCGTCTCGGAGCTGACATTGATCTGACTTTCAATGCCGGACCCGACGGAAGCCGCTATTCTTTCTTCCATGTGGCCCCCGACGTGAGATTTGCCGTGCAGAGCGGCCAGGTGGGAGTCTTCCTCAATCTGCTGGGGGGATCTGAACTGAACACGCTGGCACGCCTTCATGAGCTTGACTACTACTCCATGCCATATGCAGTGAGCAGCCGACCGTCCTACACGCCGGTTGATGCCGAGTTTGGCGTGAATTTAGGTCCGTTCTCCGGCTTTTCGCTCGGAGTGTGGGGAAAGTATCGCTCGGTCAAGAATATGCCGTTGGGAGGATGGTATCAGGCTTGGCTCGATTATGGATCGGAGGCTATGCCGGATATGCAGCCGGAACTGCCCGAAGATGCCGAAATGCTCTATTCGCTCGATAGCGACGGACTTGACATGCACGGATTCTCCGTGGGCACGCGTGTGAAATACGAGCACGGAGATCTTTTCGCGATATCGGCGGAAGGAAGCTATCAGCCGCAGGACGGCAAGAAGGGATATTTCAACGGTTATGACCGTGCCAAGGCCACAGCGGCGATTAAGGTAATGGTGCATCCTATGGAACAGCTCCGCATCAATGCGGGATTCAACTACAGGGGCGACAGAGCCGTCTACACCCGCGGGCTGGCGCGTCTGGGTTCCGGTGGAGTTGTTGTGGATGATGACCGCGCGTCGCTCCATCATCTCGATCTTCCTGACATGGGCACACTAAGTCTTTCCGCATCCTGGAATTTTACCCCTGCATTCTCCGTGTGGCTTCAGGGAGACAACCTCCTAAACAGGCGGGAGATACTTCTTCCGATGCTCCCCAGTCAGGGACTCACGGTGACGGGCGGTTTAAGTGTGCTTTTCTGAAACCAAAAGTCGCTTAATATCGTTAATAGAAGAAAGTCCAATAACAACCCGCGCCCTGTGGCGCACTAAATACACCGCACATGCGGCCCAAGACATGACTCTAAATTATCTCAACGAAGATGACCGTGCCTACGGTCTCGCCGGGATGGTTATTTCGCTCGCGAGCCTCAATGCCATCGACAGGATTGCCGAAGTCTCCATAGACTCCGACGGTCCCATGGTGGAGTTCTCGTATGAGTATTATTTCCCGGGTTCTCAGGTTATATCCCCCAAAGCCACATGGGACAATCTTGTGCAGAATTTCCATATCACGACATCGATGGTGGTTTCCAACGTACTTGCCCGCTCGGTCGTGAGAATGAAGGAGGAGGTTCCCGATGAGATCATGAAAGATATCTATGCCGAAGTGGAGAGAGAGGGTCGCGACACCTGTTCGCTCGAGGCCGATGAGATTGAGAATCTCTTCAACAATGCCCTGATGCGTTCCCGTCGTCTTTTCCGCAATCCACGTCTGCATCCGGCCATAGATGAATTCGCAAGAATCATATCCCGCCGCCGCTCGCTCTCGGGAATGGAAATCCGCGACGAGCTCCATCTCCTTCAGCTTATCTGAGATATATGTAAGACAATCATAAAGAAAGTCGCTTCTCTTCAAGGGGAAGCGACTTTCTTTATCTGTTATACTCTCTCGGAGATGTGATATCGGGGTCGTTGTTTCGTCTCGATGTATATTTTACCTACGTATTCCCCGATTATACCCATGCCCATGAGCAGAATGCCTGTGCAGAACCATATGGATAGAATCAGTGAGGTCCAGCCTTCTATTGTGGCTCCTGAGAAATGACGTATGAAAACATAGATGAAGATACACAGGGTCGTGAGCATGAATGCGAGCCCTATCACAAAGAGCATCCTTACGGGGCGCACGGTGAACGATGTGATTCCGTCAAGGGCGAAATCAAGCATCTTAAGGACCGGATACTTGGTTTTGCCGGCCTTACGCTCGCTTCTGACATATTCCACACATTCCTGCCTGTAGCCGAGCAGAGGCACGATTCCTCTGAGGAAAAGGTTGCGTTCGCCGTATTCCATAAGATCGGCCATGGCCTTTGAGCCGATAAGGCGGAAATCCGCGTGATTGTCTATACATTCCACTCCCAGACTCCTCATCATGCCATAGAATCCCTTTGCCGATGAGCGCTTGAACCATGAATCGGATTTCCTGTCGCGTCTCACACCGTTAACAATCTCAGCCCCGTCTCTGTATCTGCTCACCATATCCCTGATTGCTTCCGGATCATCCTGAAGATCGGCATCGATAGTGACACATGCATCCGCCACGGGAATGGCCTCCTCTATTCCTGCCAGCAGAGCTTCCTGATGTCCGCAATGGCGCGACAATCTGAGTCCTTTCACCCGTAGAGAGGAGAAACGTTCTATCTCCTTCCAAGTATTGTCCGTGCTCCCGTCATCCACATAAAAAATCAGTCCGGAGGAGATTTCTCCGGCATTCATCATTGTTTCTATAAGGGCGTTGAGAGTCCTGTCGGTGACTGGTAGCACCTCCTCTTCATTGAAGCAGGGCACAATTATTGCGAGTCGGGGAGCCGGCAATCTGTTCATTTCCTGAATCTGTCTTTGTCGCGTGTGGTTTTCTTTTGTATGCTTTTCATGAATTCTGCCGTGAGGTCTGTGCCGGTCTGATTGGCAAGGCAAGTCAGCACCCAGAACACATCGGCCATCTCCTCGCCGAGACTCTTGCGCAGATCACCCTCTTTTGCCACCTGTTCGCCATACACACGGGCTATGACGCGGGCCAGTTCTCCAGTCTCTTCCGTGAGGAGAGCCATGTTGGTAAGCTCGGAGAAATATTTTCCGCCTATGGTGCGGATCCATTTATCCACCATGTCCTGAGCCTCCCTGATTTTTATATCCTCAGGGATATCGGATGGTTGTGTGAAAGGCACTGACGTGAGAGTCACTTCTGATTCCGATACCTCAAGCATCACGTTGTCTCCCTCTATCAGAGGCAGATTATAGTCTACATGTCCGGTAGGGAAATTGAATACCACCGGGATATTGTCAATGCCGAGGCGAACGAGCAGGGCCTGGATCATCTCCTCCATGCCGGAATGGTTTGGAGTCGGATTATATTCAGTGAATTGTCCTATGACGAGGGCGCGTATTCGCTTAAGAACCCCTGAGAGCCATAGACGGTAGAGAACACGTTCCACTTTGTAGATAGGTTCGGCTATGTCTTCAAGGAAAAGAATCACGCCGTCGGGGTCAAGACCTGTGAGCATGTCAAGGTCTGTGGCTGCCAGGCCGTTGAGCACTGCAAGATTCCCTCCAAGAAGCCGTCCGGTGGCTCTTCCTGATCTGTTGAAGGGATGGGGAGCCACATGATAGTCCATTTCGGGATTTACCTGCAGGATATCCAGCAACGCCTTAGTGCATGGGTCATCATCGCCAAGCAGAGTCATGTGCTTGGCCATGGGGCCGTGAATTGAGGCAACCCCGGCACGATGCCAGAGGGCGTGGAACGCTGATATATCGGAAAAACCTATGATCCATTTGGCGTTTTCACGTATCTCTTCATCGGAGAAATGAGGCAACAGGTGCACGCATCCGTATCCGCCACGCGCACAGAGGATAGCCTTGACTTCCGGATTATGGAGCGCGTTCTTTAGATCGGCGAGCCTGTCCTCTTCCGAGGCCGCGAAAGTGCCTGATGCGGGGCCGAGAGCCGAAGGCATGACCACAGGTTTCAGACCATGGCGCGTCAACAATGCTGCCGCACCCTCCACATATTCCCTTTTCACTGTCGTTGCCGGTGAGATTATCGCCACCTTGTCACCCTTACGGAGTTTCTCAGGATAAATCATTGTCATTGAATTTAACGAGTTGTCCGGTTCAGGCCACGATGACTTCTATGCCGGTTTCCTTGCGGATGCGGTCGGCGATGGCTTCAAGTTCCGGTTTCTCGACTTTCACGAGTTTCTCTTCCGGGGTGGAGCGGTCGAGACTGTAGATCATCACTTCCCGTGGCTTTATTCTCCTGTATGCATCGATAAGGGCATTGATCTCTTCGGGAGTGGTGTTGTCTACGTGAAGGCCATTATGCTCGCCGCACAGGAACATGGTCTGAATGATTCCCGTGCCACTGAACTGTTCGAGACCATCTATCACCTTCTCCACCGTGAACTGTTTTGATGTGGGCTGGTCGATAAGCCTCATTGTCGGTTCGATGGCGGAGTCAAGTTTCAGGATATTGTTGTCAACTTTTCTGAGGGCATCGGCCACAGCCGGAGTGAAGATACGTGTGGAATTGGTGAGCACCGACACTTTCGCATTGGGATAATATTCATCGCGCAATGCTATCACATCGTCAATGATGGCGGGAAAATCGGGGTTGACAGTCGGTTCGCCGTTTCCGGAGAATGTTATCACGTCGAGAGGATCGCCGGCCGCATGCATGGCCTCGAGTTTACGGCGCAGGTCGCGGTTCACCTTCTCGCGCGCGGGTATGCCTGTGGTGCCTGTTCCCTGGGCATTATAGCCCGCCTCGCAATATATGCAGTCGAATGTACATACTTTTCCGTCGTCCGGACCCAGATTTATGCCTAACGACACTCCCAGCCTACGGCTGTGGATAGGTCCGAACACTGTGGAGTGAAAAATCACTTTCTGATCTTTTCCCATAATCGTTCTTTTGAAAAGCTCTATGTCCAGATGCCGGGGAATGGCGTGGCCAGGGCTTTGTATTCGGGAGATATTTCCTACTGCAAATATATATCTTTTCTTTCATCCGTCAAAACCATTTCCCTTTCATGTCACAGCCATTCATTTTATTTGTGGATGGAGGCGGCTGGCTCTTATTTGGCACTTGAAAAGATATTTTGTAATTTTGCCGTATGAACACCGGGGATGAAAACGCCAGCACCGGCCGTCTCACCCTGCGCAAAGGGGAGAAACTGCGCCACCGTTCACTCGTGGAGGGACTTTTCCGCGAGGGAAACACCATCTATGAATATCCGTTGCGACTCACATGGAGGAAGCTCTCAGAGAATGAGCTTGAGGGTACTTTCCGTTCGCATGTGCCTGAGCGGATCGATTCTCTTCAGATGCTGATCACCGTGCCGAAGAAAAAAAGGCGTCATGCCGTAGACCGCGTGCTTATGCGCCGCAGAATCCGTGAGGCCTACAGGCTCAACCGATTGAGTCTTAAGGAGGCTGTGGAGTCTGTACCCGACTTGCGCACTCTTGGAATGGCAATAATATATCTTCACAACGACAACCTTCCCTATTCAACAATTGAGCATAAAATGAGGTTATTATTCAAGAAGCTGTCTTCGAGAATAGGGGCTGCGCCCGAAGCGGAGAAGCAGTGACCAATGATCTTTAAGCTACAGACGGCATGGGAAATCCGGTTTCGAAAGTCATGATCCTTTTCATAAGGTTTTATCAGGGAGCGATCTCCCCGATGTTTCCTGCCGTGTGCCGCTATCAGCCCACCTGCAGCCAATATGCTGTGGAGGCCATCCGCCGTCATGGTCCGTTGAAGGGAGGGTGGCTGGCTATAAAAAGGATATGCCGTTGCCATCCATGGGGAGGAAGTGGCTATGACCCCGTGCCGTGACCGCGTGATAGAACCTGATTTAAGAATACAAAGTGCAGGAGACTATGAGGATACTTGATATTCACACCCATAAGCCGGCACCGCGGCCTGAGGCTGTGGTGGCAGTTTCTCCGGAGTCGTTCTTGCCTCTGGAGGGGCAGGCCTATTCCGTGGGTATACACCCCTGGGATACCGTATCAGAGATATCTCCCGACCTCTGGCTCCGCCTTGAAAATGCCTGCGGGGACTCTCAGGTTCTGGCTGTGGGGGAATGCGGGATAGATCTTCTGAAGGGGGGACCTCTGTTCCGACAGATGCAGGTGTTTCGTCGTCAGGCAGAACTTGCGGAATCGTTGTGCAAGCCTCTTGTGATTCACTGCGTCAGGGCCCATGACATTGTGATTGGCATAAAGAAGGAACTGAAGCCAAGGCAGAACTGGGTGATACACGGTTTCCGCGGGAAGCCTACAGTAGCCCGTATGTTGCTTGACGCGGGAATGTGGCTCTCTTTCGGACCTCGTTTCAATCCTGATTCGCTTGAAGTCACACCCCTTGACCGCATACTTGCGGAGACTGATGATTCTGACTTAAGTATTGACGATGTGATAGGATTGATGTCGGAATCAAAAGAAACTCTTTCCCCGGAAACAATAGCGGGGAATGCAGCGGTGTTTTTTACTCCCTCCCGTTGTGGATAATCGGGGTGGCGGGGAACAGAGGAATAAGAGAATCTGCGGATTTGTGATAATCCGGATCTTGAAAGAATAAATACAAGGCGCCTGAACAAGGTATGGCTGCCGGAATAAGAGATTAAAAGCATATCAAAGTTATGAAATTACTAATATCAATATCAGCCCTGCTGCTTTCGGTGTTCTCAGCAGATGCACTTACACTTGAGCCAATCAAATTCGGCGACTTCTCGCAATGGGTGACCCGTGACATTACTGAATCAAAGGTGCTCGGCGGAAACAAGAAGACTGTCTACGCCATTGGTCCGAACGCCCATATCGTCGGCAATAAGCCTTACACCAACAGCGGAGGATCTCCATGGGCCTCCAGCAATGTCTATGCCAAGGTGTCGGGTGTGGTGAAGGCTTCCAATACTGTGAGCCCCTGTGATGTGAACGGCAATCGGGTGGCAAAGATGGAGGCGAAGATGGAGCATGTGAAGGTGCTCGGCATTATCAACATGGATGTGATGGTGGCAGGTTCTATTTTCCTCGGAAAAGTGAAAGAGCCGATCTCGTCCACGAAAGATCCGTATTCCAAGATGGAGATGGGCATTCCCTACACGAAGCGTCCTAAAGCTCTGGTGTTTGATTATATGGTGGAGATGCCGGCTTCCGACACCCGTACGAAATCCACGGGATTCTCTTCGAAGAAGACTCTTCCCGGGCGTGACCATGCCGAGGTGTATGTGTTGCTCCAGAAACGTTGGGAAGATGCCAACGGGAAGCTTTATGCGCAGCGTGTGGGAACAGGCCGTGAAAGATATTCCAAATCTATCCCATGGACAAAGAGACATCAGATTCCCATTCATTACGGCGACATAACACGGGAAAGTTTCTATCAGCCCTGGATGGGCCTTATTAGTGGAGAGAAAGCTTATTATGCCTATAATTCCAAAGGAAAACTCGTGCCTGTGGAAGAGGTGGGTTGGGCTCCGGCCGATGCCGTTCCGACACACGTGCTTGTCATGGCCTCATCTTCATGTGGAGAAGCCTTTATAGGCTCCGAGGGTCTTGCCCTCTACGTAGACAATATGGCTTTCGGGTTCTGACAGCGTCCTGCGTTTCGCAAAGCCCACAGATTTTGTGTGAAACAGGATTCTTCCCTTATGTAATGCCTACAGGGATATCCGAAATAAAACAATGGAATCAACGTTAATATTCTTATAGGGAATCTTTGATTCCATTCCACTTCTAAACTGATAATTAATCCGGAAAATATGAAAATAGCGATTATAGGATACGGCCGTATGGGTCACCTCATTGCAGAGATAGCAGAAAAGCGCGGACACAAGATTGTCTGCACGATTGATGTTGACAACACCGATGATTTCAATACCGAGGCTTTCCGCAGCGCCGATGCTGCAATAGAGTTCACAACACCGGGCACGGCAGTAAACAATATACTTTCGTCTTTTGCCGCCAAGGTGCCTGTGGTGTGCGGAACAACGGGATGGCTCGACGCTCTTCCCGATATCAAAAGCCTTTGCGACAAGGGTGACGGCACACTCCTCTACGGCTCGAACTTCTCTATAGGCGTGAATATCTTTATGGCTGTGAACCGTTATCTCGCAGGCGTTATGAATGACTTCCCGGAGTATGCTCCTTCAATGACGGAGATTCATCATATCCACAAGCTTGATCACCCGTCGGGCACTGCTATCACCCTTGCGGATGATCTCGTGGAGAAGGTGAAGAGAATCCATTCATGGGAGGAACCGGAACCCGGCAAGACAATGGATTCTTCAAAACTCCCCATCGACCATGTGAGGGAGGGAGAGGTGCCCGGAACCCATATCATCACCTGGGATAGCCCTGTGGATAAGATTACTATAAGCCATGAGGCCAAAAGCCGCGAGGGTTTCGCCCTGGGTGCTGTGAAAGCCGCTGAATGGATTAAGGACAGAAAGGGATTTTTCACTGTGGCTGACATGCTCTCTGATCTTACGAATACAAAAGGACTCTTTGTGTGATGGCCGGTAACAGCAAAAGTTTTCGCGATCGTCTGCGCGACACAAAGAAGACACGGTGGATCCGGTTCGGTATCGTGTCGGTGTTATTCTTCCTCTGGGTGATCTGGATGGGAAATCCGTGGCTCGGGCTTTTCTGGCTCCTGCTTCTCGATATCTACATCACTGCCTATATCCCATGGACATGGTGGAAAGACAAGAAAGGCGCCACTCGCACTGTAATGGGCTGGGTTGATGCCATTATCTATGCCCTTGTGCTTGTATATTTCATTTTTGCATTCATCGGGCAGAATTACAAGATACCCTCGTCAAGCCTCGAGAAATCACTTCTTGTGGGTGATTATCTGTGGGTAAACAAGACCCTGTATGGACCGCGTGTGCCCCAGACTCCTCTTCATTTCCCTCTTGCACAGCACACGTTGCCTTTGCTGAATGTGAAGAGCTATATCGAGAAGCCTCAGCTGAAATATCACAGACTCAAGGGAATCCGTGATATCCGGAGGGGAGATATCGTGGTTTTCAATTATCCGCAGGGTGATACTGTGGCCCTCAAGATACAGAACCCGGACTATTACCAGATCTCACACGATCTCAGAAGGAACGGTGTTGACAATCCCCGCGAATATATGGAGATGAACAAGCACATGTTCGGCGACATTGTGTGGCGTCCGGTAGACCGTCGCGAGAATTATGTGAAGCGTGCCATCGGACTTCCCGGAGAGCGCCTCATGATCCGTCATGACACAATCTTTATCAACGGAAAGGCCATAGCCGATCCGGAGAATGTGCAGTATAACTATATCATCCCTGTGAGTGGCAAGATTCCGGAGGAAAAATGGGCCGAGATCGGGGTGCGCGCGGATGACTATGGCATAGCTCCTGCCTCTGGTGAATATACTGGCTATCAATTCTATGATGTGCCTCTCACCGCGCAGATGAAGGCGCAGGTGGAGAAATGGCCCGAGGTGACCGGTCCTCTTGTGAAGGAGAGCGACTCCGGAGCATTCGATCTTACGGGAATGTTCCCCCTTGGTGCGGATTACGGCTGGACAAGGCCTGACATGGGTGAATTCTGGATTCCGAAGAAAGGAAGCACACTTCATCTCACTCTGAATAATCTCCCCATCTACGAAAGGGCTATCAGGGTGTATGAAGGGAATGACCTTCAGGTGCGCGACGGCAAGATATTCATAAACGGGAAGGAGACCGACCGCTACACGTTCAATCTTGATTATTACTGGATGATGGGTGATAACCGCGACCGCTCGGCCGATTCACGCTACTGGGGATTCGTGCCTGAGGACCATATCGTGGGTTCACCGATGTTTATCATCGCCTCTTTTGACGAGGAGAAGGGATGGACAGATGGAAAAATCCGCTGGAACCGCATTCTCCGCGACGCCAATCCTGACAAGAAATGGTGACGCCTCCCTACATGGCTTCTGCCGGATGGTATGCAGCATGGATTCGTGCCTGCATCAACGGCTCTGAGGATCCGGAAGGCGAGGCCAACCGCAAGCTCGGTGTGAAGGGGAAGGATTTTGCCCGTTGCATCATCCCGGTGCAGGGCAAGCCGGCTTTTCTCAGTGTGGCGGTTGAGGGTGGAGCACATTCCTTGTGCCGCAACGGAGCGCAAGACCGCCTTACGCTGTCGATGCATGGCGGCTGGCCTCGTGTGCATATGGGTGCTGTCGAGGCGGTCTACGGGCGTTCGCCATTCTATCCCTATCTCTCTCCGCTGATAGGGGAGATAGTGTCGGAGCCTCCGAAAAGTCTTCGCCGGCTCAACATATCGCTTCATGAAACCATCAGGACGATGCTTGATGTGGAGGCTGCAAAGAGACCGTTGCCTCAGGCTGTTCTGGAGCGCGGACGGGAGGTGGCGGAGATGATTGATCCCTCCCTTTCCGTGATTGATGCAATTATGAGACTCGGTGGTGAGACTTTGCTCGGACTGCTGTCTCTCGGGCAGGATGAGGCTTAATCTGTCGACAGGGTCAAAATTTATGATCGGTAAAAGCGTTATTATATTGGTTGGTCTGATGAATTAATTCCAGACAACAGGACGCCGGCATTGTCCGGCATATGAATTAGAAAGGATGAAAAGGGGCTTTGGAAGAAATATCGCGGCTGTTGGGCTGCTCCTCCTGATGGGATGGAGCACCTCCGGTGTGCGCGGTGAGGAGCCCCGCCTGTTCCGGATGCCGGCTACCCCTGAACTGAAGGTGAAGGCCTACAAGGGTTTCTACCGCTTTGTGGATGAATATGGCGACACTGTGCGGCTCACTGTGATCAACGACATCTACTGCTATCCTCCCATGAAATTCAAGAATAAGAAGCAGGAGGAATTTTACTGGAGGACGGTGAGGGATGTGCGCAAGACGCTTCCCTATGCAAAACTTGCGTTTGCGGCTCTTACGGAGACTTACGAATATATCCAGACCATCCCTGATAAGAAAACGCGTGAGAAGCATCTGAAACAGCTTGAGAAGGATATTGTGGAGCAATATAAGCCTGTGGTTAAGAAAATGACGAAGGGGCAGGGAAAAATCCTGCTTAAGCTGATTACCCGCGAGACCGATCAGAATTCTTTTCATATCGTGAAGGCTTTCCTTGGGAGCCTGCGGGCAAGTTTCTATCAGACCATAGGCCGCTTCTTCGGCATGAATATGAAGGCCGGATTCAATCCGGCAAAAAATGATGAAGACGCTATAATTGACCGTATAGCTACGCTTATTGAGCAAGGCGCTTTATAGAAGGAGAATCGGAAAGAAATAACCTCTGATTAAGAGCGCCATAAATGATGATATGAAAAAAGCTTCCGCATTTGCGGAAGCTTTTTATTTTGCCTGCTTTCTCAGGCAATCCCTGTGTGGGATTGCCGAGAAAATGCTGATTGATCAGAGGCTGTTGAGATTGAACTTAGCAAACTCGAGATCGTCTTTAGCCTTCTGGAGCATATTGCTGTCCATGCTGATGGCCTTGCGGAGATTGCTGAGAACTGCAGACTCGTTGTTGGTGCGGGCGCCTACGAGAGCTGCGATGTAGTAGGTGGTTGCGTCAGGATTGGGCACTGCAGAGAGGATGCTCTGAGCTGCTGAGTAATCCTTGGCGAGAAGTTTGCCGAGAGCGGCGTTGTTGGTCTTGGCGTTGCCGAAAGCTGTGTTGGCTTTGGCCACCTCACCCTGGGTGAGATAGTAAACACCGAGAGCGTCAGAAGCCTCAGGCACACCAGCAGCGGCACCGAGAAGTTCGTTGGCCTTGCTGTAGTTGCCGTCGAGAAGCTGAACGAGACCGAGGTTCATGTCCACTTCTTTTGAAGAGGGATCGAGCTGTTTTGCTTTCTGGAAGTCAGCGGTAGCTGCGGCATAGTCACCGGCAACATATTTGGTGAGACCGAGGTTGTTCCATGCACGGTAGCTCTTAGGATAGATCTGAGTAGCCTTCTGGTAAACCTCCATCTTGCGGGCGTTGTCGTTTGAAAGAGTAGCCACGTAGAGGATTTCGTCTTCAGTAAGCTCTGAAGGATTGGTGTTGAAGAGGTTGATCATCTCCTGGTCGCTCTTGCCGATCACGTTGATAGAAGCCTGGATCTTTGAATAGCGGAGCTGGGGAAGGATCTGGTCAGCGAGTTCGTTGAATACGCCTGAGAGGTTGCGGATCTCTTTCTCGCGCTGCTCGGGATCTTTATACATTGAGAGCACGCCGAGGATAAGGTTCTTGTCCTGGATGTTGCTCTTTGAAACGAGCTCCTGGAAGCCCTCCCAGTCCTCGGGAGTGAAAGAAGAGGTAAGCTCACCGAATTCAGTGATCTTGTCTTTCTTGAGCTGACCTTCCATGAACTTGGTGGTGTTTTTCTCACGCTTTTCAGCGAGTTCGGTGTTGAACTCGAGAGAACCGTCGGGAGAAGCGTATGAAGCGATGTTCACGCCGGCGATTTCGCGGTTGGCAGCCTCATTGGCAGCGAGGAGCTGGTTGTTGAGGTCAACATAGTCAGCGGCTGTGATCTGGTTGTTGCGGATATTTGCCTGGTTGATAAGGAAGCGGATGTCAGCGGTATATTTCTCGTTGATGATGCGCTGGAATTTATCTTTGGCGATGGCGGGATCTACAGTAGCTGCGGATGCGAGAGTAGAGGTGGCGATGATGCCGTCGCCCACTTTCACGCGGGGAAGAGTGTAGAGCTTGCCATTCTGGTCAACAGCGAAATCGAGATAGAGGTTAGACTCTGCCATCTCGGGTTTGTAGAGAGTGTTGAAGGGGATCTGCACGGTTCCACCGTTGTTGTAGCTGATCACCTGTCCGTTTGCGCGAACGTTTTCTCCCTGGATGGTGACAGGAGTTCCCTGCACGGAGCCACCGTTGAATTCAAGCACGGGGGTTGCAGTCACCTTTGCATTCTTAACCATGAATTTGGCGGGAATGTTACCGGTGATTGTGGCAGGCACATTCATACCCACAGTCTCAAGGGGAGTGGGTGTGGTGTTGAAGTAGTTGCTCTGGAATTCACCGAGCTTCTTAGAGCAGCTTGTGGTTCCCAAAAGGGCAACGCCCAGAGCAAGATAAAGAACTTTGTTGTTCATAACTTGTGATTGATATTAAGGGTTAAATCTTTTAGTGTTTCAGGGCCTGAACTGGATTATGCATCCTGTCGTAAATGAGCCGGAAAGGCGCACTTCTGAATAATCGTGTAAAGATAGTTAAAAAATGGCATAGGCAAGCCATAAAAGGATAAAAAAAGTGTGAAAAAATACCATAAATAAAAAAAGTGCAAAAAATATTGTGAAAAATTTGGTCAGACCAAAAAATAGTTCTAACTTTGCACTCGCAAACGGGAAGCAACCCTTCCTCAAGCAAAAATAATGACTCCGTGGCTCAGTTGGTAGAGCAAATGACTCTTAATCATTGGGTCGTGGGTTCGAGCCCCACCGGGGTCACTGAAAAATCAAGTAGTTAGCACACCGCTAACTACTTTTTTTATTGCCATTTCGCTTCAATTTACACGAACTGTGTAAACCGACGTGTAAACCATGTCGATTACAGTGAAAGCAGTTTGTTACAAGTCGAAAGTACTGAGTAACAATGAATCACCTCTAATGTTGAGAGTGACAAAAGATCGGAAACTTAAATATGTCAGTCTTGGCATATCCGTGAATCCTGAGCATTGGGTGGCGTTAAGAACACGGACTGCCGATTGAGAGTCTTGCGAGAGCGACATACCTGTCGCAATCTCACAAGGCGTATGAGGCAGTCGGTGTTTAGCCGGCTCCCATAGTAGGAGTGCGGTCAATGGGTGTAAGGCGCAGCCCGTCACCTTTTGACGGCACACCGACGCCAACACGAGCCGCCACGCCTCTTCCCATTTTCGCAGTGAAATATGTACGGGGAATAGACAAAACTTGCATTGAATGATGAGCCTGATTATTAACTTGTGGATGTCAGGATTTTGTGGTAATTTTGCATTACTATGGCTGATATATTCACGAATAACGAACCCCATATTGTCAGAGTAAAAGATTTCAAAATCGACGCTGACTATGTTGCTTGGCTTTCCGAGATCAAGCAACGCTATCATTCTGCACAAATCAAGGCGGCAGTCAAGGTTAATACTGAAAAGCTTGCATTTAATTGGAGTGTCGGGCGCGACCTTGTCATTCGCAAGGCTGAAGAAAAATGGGGTAGCGGAGTTGTGGAACAGCTTAGTTTCGACTTACGGGATGCTTTCCCTAATGAGAAAGGGTTTGGAACTACAAACCTTTGGGCGATGAAGAAATGGTATCTATTCTTTACATCACCGGATGCTATTGGAAAACTCCACCAACTTGGTGGAGAATTGCAAAGCGCAAATTTTCAAAGATTTATAAAACTCCACCAACTTGGTGGAGAAATTGAGTCAGGTTTTCCTCTCGTTCTTGGCCTTGTTCCGTGGCGACATCAGGTAAATATAATAACCAAATGCAAGTCGATTGACGAAGCCGTTTTCTATCTGCGGGAGTGTATATTGGGCGGGTGGAGCCGTCAGACTTTGGATAATTCGCTGAAAGCAAACTTATATAAGGTTCAAGGTAAAGCCATAAGCAATTTCCCTGAATATCTGCCGGAGGCTCAAAGCCGATTGGCTCAGGAAATCACAAAGGACAATTATGACTTCGGATTTGTGACTGTTCCTGTCAACTATAAGGAAGAACAACTTGAAGCTGCTCTTGAACAGAACATAACCCGTTTTCTTCTTGAACTCGGCACAGGCTTTGCATTTGTAGGGCGGCAAAAGGAACTCATTGTAGGCAACCGCTCCCGAAAGATTGATATGCTGTTTTATCATATCCGGCTAAAAGCCTATGTTGTAGTCGAGCTCAAGGTAAAGGCATTTGATCCGGAGTATGCAGGAAAACTCAATTACTATGTCAACGCCGTTGACGAGTTGCTTAAAGGCCCTGATGATAATCCGACTATCGGATTGCTCATATGCAGTGATAAAGAAGAAACAGATGTCCGTTGGGCGTTCAAAGGCATACAGACACCGATGGGCGTAGCATCTTACGATAATGTCAGGATTTCTCCCTCAAATCTGCTCCCGTCAGCAGAAGAACTGCAAGCAAGAGTGAGATTGGTAGAAGAAGAAGTCAACAAATCCAACGATTGATGCAACGCATTATCCGAGTTTTAAGATGAAAACGACCGACGATTTCTTCATACCTGATAATGAGGTCAAGCTCCCGGAAGAACTTGATTACAGCCGGGTGGATGAATATATCCGCTCGGCAGAGGCGTTTTCTCGCTCCACATATCAGAGCGTCTATATCATCGACTATTTCAAGCAGAATTTCCTGTATGTGTCGCCCAATCCGATGTTCCTGTGCGGATTGACACCCGAACAGATGATGAAACTGGGCTATCGTTTCTATCTGGAATATGTGCCGGAAGATGAACAGCAGTTTTTGATTGATCTGAACGAAGCGGGATTTTCATTTCATCACACAATTCCGGTCAAGGAGCGTAAGGACTGGTACATCTCTTACGACTTTCATATACTGAACAGTGGCAAGAAGATTCTCGTAAATCATAAGCTCACATCTCTTGTATTGACCTCTGACGGTCGTATATGGCTTGCGTTATGCGTAGAGTCGGCATCTACCCACACATCGCCGGGTCATATTGAGATGCACCGAGTCGGAACTCCAGATTATTTTGAATACAACCGAAACACACGACGATGGGACAAGCGGCAGATGCCGACTCTTACCGATGGTGAGAAGGCGGTGCTCACTCTGTCGATTCAGGGCTACACCATGTCGGAGATTGCCTACCGTATATGCCTGTCGCCCGACACCATCAAGAAATATCGTCAGCGCATATTTGAGAAACTTGATGTGCGCAATATCTCCGAAGCCATCGTTGCGGCTACAAATAACAAACTACTCTAAATTCTTGCACAGATAGAAACGAGGGAAGTGTTTTACCTCGCGCCCGACTGCGATGTTGGCCGCTATCCACGCGCAGATATGTGCTGCGGTTTTAAGTGCCGCACTGCTCGTCACGCCGTTTCTTATGTCGGATAATGAATCACGCAACCACTCGCAACCATCTACATTCCAGAAAGCACAGTACCCTGCCATATATGTTGCCGCCCATTGCCGGGGGTCAGGCTTGCATAGCATATCCCGTTCATCATCGGGCATAACTACAATCGCACCGGCTCCATTTACGAAATCGAATGGCAGTATCAAAGGTATGTCTGTTATCTTTGACATACAAGAACTACCTTCGTTGACATTCTCGGTGATAACATCGAAATTGTTTATCGCAGGCTGCTTATCAGAGGAAGATATTATTTGAATGGACTCAAAGCCCAACTGTTGAAGTTCGGCCTTGATGCTGTCAATAAATTCTGTCGCTCCAACGACTGCAATTCGGCAGTCTGCGATACGGTGTATTTCTTCGCTTGTCATATTCATTATTGATTTTTACACTGCAAATTTAGGACTATCCCCTCTGCTGTGCCATACCCAAAAGTGTATGTTTTAATCTCCAAGCCCATTTGTCTACTTTTGGGTATGGCAGGGAATTTTCCGCGGCAGTAATTTTGCATCAGAAAACTTTAATTGATTCAGTTATGAAGACAATACTATTTGTAATAGCAATGGGCGTTATGTTAAATTTGATATCATGCGCTACCCCTGCCGGGGAATCATCCGACAATAACACCGCTGATACCCTCACAATGGAGGAACTTGAAGAAAATTTTGATTCTTGCCAGCTCGGGAATACACTTGATTCAATCGCTCAGATAGAGAAATAAATCAATCATACCCAAATGGGTACGTTTTCACCCCGAGATGCAATCATACCCTTTTGGGTATGGCAAGGAAATTTTACCAGCAATACCTTTGCATTGTGAAAAATCAAAATCCCAAAGATATGAAAAAGTTTATATTTGCACTTGTAACAGTATTAAGCATACTGCCGGCACATGCTCAAAAAGAGCAGCAGCTTCAAGAGGTAACAGTCGTTGCCTCCCGCACAACAAACAATGCAGAGGGTTATACAACCAACCTCAGAGGCACGGACATCGCGAAAGGAAAACCTGCTGTCGATGTTCTCGGGTTCCTTCCCAATATCTCCCGCGAAAACGGTACGTTCAAAATCAATGGACTTGCCGCAAGCGAGATTTACGTTGACGGCGTAAAACTCTCCGACCTCTCGGAACTGAACAATATTCCCGGTGAGATGATAGACAAGGTGCAGGTCAAATATCTCGCAGGCGCCGATCAGAACGCAGCCATGAGCGGAGGCACAATAATGATTACACTCCGTCGTCCACCCGAAGGCGGATATTACGGCAGCATCATGGCTAATGCAGACTGGTATCGCTCCTGTGGCTTCGGAAATGAAGGTCTGGGTGGCATGATCAACTACCGTTATAAGAATCTAAGCGTTTACGACAATCTATATGTCGGTGGCACAAAATTTGAAGAAAACTCAGAGCAATGGCTTGACGGACGGGATTTGCAGACATACCTCACTGAAACAACTAAATCAAAGGGCTTTGATTTCCGCAACCGTCTTAGCCTTACTCAGCAGTTTAACTCCGGCGCACAGCTTGGAGGCAGTTATCTTGTTGCGACTTCTCGTCCAAGACCCACCTCATTCTCTGTGCTGGAAAACTCCATGTCAGCAATAGATAAACGAGTAAACACAGTCACACAGGAAGGTACTCTGAAATTCCTACTCCCTCTCAACAAGAAAGGAGCGGCAATGGAGCTGACAGCTGACTATCTTAACCGCCACAGCAATGAGCGCGCAGATTATTCTACGGATAATGATGTTGTCGGAGCGACATACGACAAGGATAACCTAAACCTGTGGAAATTCAAGGCAGACTTTCTTTACCCGCGCAGTCGCAGACTGTCATGGAAGTTCGGGGCTTCCGCACAATGGATTTCCTCGACATTCACGCCTTCAGCCACTATTGAAAGTGACCGATTCAGTGTAAGTTCCATACCTACCGGTACAAGCGGTTTCACCCCAATAGTATATGCCTCTGCACAAGGTATGGTCTGGAAGCTGCGTTACAGTGCCGGCGTAAACTGGCAACTTAATAGAATAGGCTATCATGACAAACAGGCTGGTATAAAGAGCCACAATACACAATGGGCTATAAATCCTACCGTTCAGGTAATGATGCCTTTCGGATCAAAAATGAATCATGCGATAATGTTGAACTACAAACGAACATTAAGCGATATTCCATATACTGCGATTTCATCAGTAGTCAGCTGGGATGACCCGTATAACTACACGGTAGGAAATCCAAATCTTAAAGCTCAGTCGGCAGACATGATTATGGCAGGTTTGTCTTTGTTCAGGAATAAGGTTAATATCACAGCATTATATGCCCATTCTCACGACCGCATATATTGGCAGACATTCCAGAGCACGGAAAATCCGGATGTATTCTATACAAAACCTGTCAACATATCCGGTCAGGGAGTATGGGGCTTCGGTGCCGAATGGATAGAATCTCCTGTGAAATGGTGGAAATTCAAACTTTCAGGCCGCATAGAGATAACGCCGGAAAATACTACCATCGCAAATATTCATTATGGGAAAACACGGATAAAGGAATATTTCTATTTCAACAACAATTTCAGGTTTGCCAACGGATGGGGAGGTATGCTCAATGTGAATTTCGAGCCTACTTATAAGACACTCGACCGCACATACCACGCTGTTTATAATGTCAACGGCCAAATCTATAAGTCATTTCTGAAAGACAATCTTCAGGTTGCCGTCGAATTTACCCCCGTTGGTAATCGACGAAAACTTGACAGACAAGTCGGCATGAACAAGGTGTCATATAAGTACACTTCGCCTGTCCAGTATGTAGGTCTGTCGCTTACCTGGAACTTTTCAGGAGGCAAACAGGTTGACGTAAACGTGGTGGATGGCATACAAGACTATCGTGAAACAAAAGACAACAGATAAGAGTATGAAAACAACAATTACTATATTGATGGCAATAGTAGCCGTTATTCTCCTTAGCTGCTGCCATGCCAATTCGGACAATGAAACCGAACAGGCTGAACTTGAAAGAGAACAGTTGGAATTAGCGGAGGAGCAAGCCGAACTTAAAGAAGAGCGAGAAGAACTGCGCCGCGAATATGCCGAGATGAAAGAAGAATATCTCCGAGAAAAGGCTGAGCTTCAAAACGAGCGTAAGGCTCTAAGTAAAGGGGTAAAGAAAGAATACCCAAAGACATCAGTCAAACGTGATACTGTCAAACGCCAACTGACTGACACCGAAATATCAGACCTGACTGACAAGGTTAAATCAGCGAGTCTATGGCCATCCAATAAATAAGAAAACAGCTTAATCATACGAATAGTCAAGTCCTCGGCAGTGATGTCGGGGACTTGACAAAACGCCACCGAGGGAGGCTCTTGTTTCTCTCGGTGGCCTTGGGGTAAGTGTAGTCTGGCTCCTTGTAGGCGGCGTTTGGTTTTTGTTCTTCTCGATAACGATTAAGTGGTTCTTCGATGGTAAGATATGGCAATACTGCAATATCTATTATTACCGAATTTATAGTCCATGACAACCGGAATGCGGAGTGGCGTTGCGGCTCAAATCCTTGTCCAAGAGTCGGTGTTTAGCCAGCTCCCATAGTCGGAGTGCGGTCAATGGGTGTAAGGCGCAGCCCGTCACCTTTTGACGGCACACCGACGCCAACACGAGCCGCCACGCCTCTCCGCATTTACGGGCTTGGAATATCTTATAGTGGAAATAAATTATCATTGAAAACACCGAAAACCCAAATTAAAGTGCTATATTTGAAAAATAATTACAAATACAGCATTTGAAATGGTGTTAGAAATCGCTCTCACCAACTTTTTCTCGATTAACGAGAAGGTAACGCTCGACTTGCAGGCTGCCAATATCCAGACAAAGGAGGCCCGCGCGCTTGCCGACAATACTTTCAGCGTCGGCAATGAACGGTTACTAAAAACTGTCGCAATCTATGGCGCAAACGCCTCCGGCAAGAGCAACATAATCAAGGCTGTCAAGGCATTGGTGGATATGATTCTGGACTCCCACAATTATAATGAGGGGGATAGTTTCGGGTTCAAGCCATTCAAATTCGGTGTGAAAGGTGCTCCCAGCGAGTTCTATATCCGTTTTATTGTGAACGGAATAGAGCATGAGTATTCTTTTACCTGCACCCGTGATGAAATCGTTACGGAAAGCCTTTACTATTACCCCAAAGGTCGCAAAGCCTTGATTTTTGCGCGTGATGAACGGATTGAGGGGGAGAAGAAAGACAAGTATGAATTTACCTCTGTGATACGTCGCCCTATGGATGTGGCGTCTAATACCTCTCGAAAAACCCTTTTCCTGTCACGCGCCAGTCAGATGGATCGTGACAAGGCGAAAGAGATTTACCGTTGGTTCAACGAGCAGCTTGTGTTCAGCTACCGGGGCAAGACATCCGTTGCAATCGACCGCTTCCTCGGCGATAATAAAGACGAGGTTCTGCGGGTGCTAAGAGCGGCCGACAGCGACATTGTGGAATTTACATTCAAAGACGGCGAACTGACCACGTTCCACCGTCGCAATCCGTCATTGCCGTTTGACTTCAACACGGAGGAATCGGAGGGTACTAAAATCCTGTTCAAGATAATGCTGACGGTAATGGATGTTGTTCGGAATAACAAGGTGATGTTCCTCGATGAAGTTGAAACAAGTCTGCACACACGGCTCGTGGAATATCTCATCAACCTGTTCCACAACAGCAGGTCGGCACAGCTCATTTTCACTACCCACAACACCCATCTGCTTGACATGACACGTTTCCGCAAGGATCAGATATTCTTTGTCAACAAACGTGACGACGGTTCGACCGACTTATATTCGCTCTTCGACTATAAGGACTTCCGCGAGAAGATGGATTTGGAGAAAGCCTATCTTCAGGGACGTTTTGACGCCGTGCCATACATCAACGAATTTGAGAACATCTGACCTATGGCACAAAAAGCAAAGCAACCGAATACCATCAAATAGATGAGGTGAAGAAGGTCCTGCGGAGCTATCTTTACCTATTTACAACATTATCACCAGCACAAACGTTGAATAAGTCAAAGAGCACCTTTTTAAGTGCTTGAAAATTTGTGGCAATGAAATATTTATCGTAACTTCGCGAAACAATAACTAAAAGATAAATTGATATGGAAACGACAAACACAATCCGAATCCCCAATCCTTCGAGGGAGTTGGTCGCTTTCATAAAGGAAGCGCAGCAAGAAAAGAAGGAGCGCATGAAAAAAATCTGTGATAAATATCGTAAACTGATTCACGGATAATGGAATCTGTAGAAACTCTAATTTCCGATAATGAGGGCAATCATTTAGTGGTTGTCCTCAATTTTTATGAAGACAGCCAGAAGGCTGACACCTTTCAGATACCTCCTGAATTTACAGAACTGGAAATCGCAGACATTGCAATTGAAAAGCTGTATCTTGACGAACCGTTAGGATTAAGAGCTTTCTATAGAATGTGTCAATGGCTGGTTGAACAGTTTGTACAATTCCCAAATGCAGTGTTTTCATTTATCTGTTCCACGGAGCCCTTAGAGATGACAAATCATAAAAGTATAGCCCCCGAACAATACCGTTGGAACTTATTCGAATACTTCTACCAGCATAATATTGATCGACTTATAGAACTTTGCATTGAGTCAAAAGATATTATTGTTGGGCCAGATGGTTATCAGTCATTCGCCAGAGTTTTCTATCGCACTTCACACGCTCCTATCATTCATTTGGTAGTCGCTCATCTTGAAAACAAATATCACTGACAATAACCTTACTTGACGACCATTAAAGAGACTGTCTAACAAGTGAAGTGTCCCTCCAAAAGTTGGACGAGTTATTCTATACGATTAGAGAAAGAGACTGCCTAACTTTGGTTGTTAGACAGCTTCTTCACTTGGGAACCTTTTTTAACACGCTGACCCCTTGCGGATTGGCGAATTATTGCTAACTTTGCATTACCTGATATTGCAATCGCAGAAGAACATTGAAAATGTGGAATGAGCTATTTGTGAGTCCACACTAATGTTTTTCACTTAACAACCTAAACAACAGCACGGTAAGATATAGTGACACGGAAACCACCGGGGTCACTAAAATTCAAGTAGTTAGCACACCACTAACTACTTTTTTTTATGCGCAAACGCCTCGACTTACACGAACTGTGTAAACCTATGTGTAAACCATGTCAAGTCATTTCTGTATTCTCAACTCGCGAATTAGCTTTTCTTTTTTTGCATTTGAACTTCATATCTATCAGATTTGTTTTGCAACTAAAAAATAGTTACTTTTGTGCCAAATGCAAATGAATGGGAACAAAAGAAAAACTGATTGCCCGATTCTCGACTCTCCCCAATGATTTTACGTGGGAAGAAATGAGGCGTATGCTTGTGGCTTTGGGTTATACCCCCGGGCAATAAAGGCAAAACCTCGGGCTCTCGCGTCATCTTCAAAGGAGAAGGCAAGAAGCCTATAATGCTCCACAAGCCACATCCGGGCAATATCATCAAAGGATATGTAATGAAACAAGTTTATGATTATCTTAAAAACGAAGGATTGATATGAATACATTGAAATATAAAGACTTTATCGGTTCTGTAGCTTTCAGCGAAGCTGACGGCGTATTTTTCGGTAAAATCGAAGGTATTGACGGCCTTGTGAACTTTGAAGGCGTAAGCGTTGCGGAACTGACCAGTGCCTTTCACGAGGCAGTAGACGATTATCTTGCATATTGCGAAGAGGAAGGTATTGAGCCTCATAAGAGCTATTCCGGTTCGCTCAACGTGCGTCTTACTCCCGACATACACACACAGGTTGCCTACCTCGCCAAACAAGCGGGAGTGTCAATAAACTCGTTCATCCGTACTGCCGTAGAAAAGCAGATTGCCGCTATGCTCTAAGTGTTGACACATAAGGCATTTTTAACGTTTTATATGCCTTAATATCGGCAAAAAAGCATTAACTATGTACTACCCAATGGAATAATTGGGTAGTACATTGAAATAATGCCGTGTGCAATTCGTGAACAAACGGAATGACGGCATTACAATATTCTGATAGCTGCTTAGTTACTCGCGGTCGGTCAAGGCTTATGCCTCACAACTACATGTATCTCCGAAGTATCTCTCTGCTGTGTGCCGTAAGTTCAGTGGAAAATCAGCCTTCGACTGGATTAATGACACTTTGAAAAAGGAAATTGAGAGATTGCTACATTACATCGATCTCTCAGTCAGGGAAATCTCGGTGCGTCTCTCTTTCCCGGATTGTTCATTTTTCTCAAAATATGTCCTTAATATGACGGCATTGGAATATCGGGCAAAATTGCGTTCAGGATGCGAAATAGATAAAAAGAATGGCTAACTTTGCATGAAATACCGAACTGAATATGAAAACATTATCTCCACGTGGCCTTAAATGGCTTAAATTTTTCCACTTGTTCTTCGCAATCACCTGGATTGGAAGCGCAATAGGCATGAATGTACTGCGTCATGCAGTCACTCCTTCGGGAGCCGAAGAAATGTATATGCTTTCTCTCTGCATCAAAATTCTTGATGACATTCTAATATGGGTAGGCGTGATGGGTTGTCTTCTCACTGGTCTGATTTATGGAATCTGGACAAAATGGGGATTTTTCAAACAGCGCTGGATTACCATTAAATGGATATTGACCGCTGTGATGATGATTTCCGGCACTTTCCTTGTAGGACCGGCAGTTCAAGGCAATGTCCAGCCTTTGGATTGGTATGGCACACACATGGCTGAGTTTGTTGCCAATCAATCTGCCAGTGCAATTTGGGGAGGTTCTCAGGTTGTTATCCTCGTAATAGTAATGCTCCTATCTGTATTCAAACCAATCAAAAAGAGAGCAAAATAAACCAACCGATACCAAATGAAACCATTGCCCGCGTCATGTATGACAGTGGTGTTACCGCATTTTCTATAAATCAGTGGTTGCTTATTACAGTCTGGCGGCAATGACGGGAACTTGCAGATTTAGTCTATCTTCGCTATCTTCGCATTATGAAAACCCATCTCATCTTTATTTTAAGCGTCATATTGCTTACGTTGAGTGCTTGCAGTAAAACCGAAAATGAAAAATTTCCGTCCTCATTCGTGGAACTCTCGGAGCAAGGACGCGCATTATGTCGCCAAGGAAATTATATGGAGGGGCTTAAACTGCTTCAGGAAGCCAATAACATCCTCGCTGTCATGCCTACTGACAGTATCAACCCCAATGGTGCGGTAATGTTTTTGGGCAACCTCGCAAATCTATATATCCGAATCGGACTGTTTGATGAAGCAAGACACATCAATTCCAAAGCAATCGCTATAGCAGAGTCGGGGAATCTTGAACGGCTTCCTGAGCTTTGGGGAATGCGCAGCATTATTTACGAGCATACCGATAAGCCGGATTCTGCCTACATTTGTATTCGCCGTAACATAGAACTAAGCGACAAAATCAAAAACAGCAGTTTTGGCTCGAAAGTAAAAGAAAGAGCAATTGAACATTTGTCATGGTTCTTCATTGAAAATCCGGATTTCGCGCCCGATTCCGTCAAGATGGCATTGGCCACTCTCGAGCACATAAACGCTGAAAAAAGTTCCGAAGACCCGTCGACCGACAGAAACAAGGCCACCAATACATTCCTTATCGGGCGCGCCAAGGTGATTCTTGGCGACTATTATCACGGCATCCCCGAAATGGAGAAGGCTCTGGAAGTGTACAGACAGTCGGGCGACAACGAAAGCTTGGAATGGGGTCTGCAAATGCTTGCGAAATCATATGCTTCGGCAAGAAATACGAAGCTGATTGACATCTACACTGAAGCCGCTGACCTCCATGACACAATAATGAGGCGTCAGCGCGACAACCTCCTGCTCGGTATGGATTTCAAATACCGTACGACACAGCTCAAAGATGAGAAGATTATATTGAAGAATGAAGTGGAAGCGAAGCGTCAGAGAATCGTCTACATATCCATTATTTCTTTTCTCATTATCGTAGCACTTGTCATGTTTATCATAATGCGCAGTAGAGACAACAAGCGCCGTCTGAAACTCAAGCAGCAGAATATCGACATTCTGCTGGCCGAACGTATTGCTCTAAATACCCGTATTGAGGAATTGAACAGCATCCTGGCAGACAACAATTCCGAGACTAAACGCAGCGAAATGCTTCAGACAATCCTGCTCGAAAAAGATGACGAGCAACGGTTCCGCAAAAGTTTCAATGATCTTCATCCAGGATTCATAGACAGGCTCCGACGTGAATATCCCGAACTCACAGCCGGAAACGAACTGCTCTGCATGCTCATTGCCCTCAACCGAAGGAACGAAGAAATAGCCCTTGCGCTGGGTATTTCGCGTGAAAGTGTATCCACATCCCGTTATCGTCTCCGCTGTCGTTTCAACTTGCCGAAAGACATTGATCTCAACTATTTTATCCAGTCAAGACTTTAGTAAGCTTTCCCGGCACAGGACTGTGCGAATTTCCCCGGCGTAAGGCCGTTGTCGCAATACACAAATGCCTTATGGAAAGCTTGTGGCGTGGAGTAACCGCATAGAGTCGCCACCTCCTGCATGGCTATCGAAGGGTTGTTGACAATGATTTTTCTGGCATATTCTATGCGGTAATCCCTGACAACTATAATAAAACTCTTGCCAAAACCCTCATTGAAAATCCTTGATGCATATGTGCGGTTCAACCCGAAATGAGACATTACGTCTTTAAGATTGAAATCCACACTAAGATACGGACGCTCACTCCTCAGCCACTCTTCAATCTTTTCTCTGTAACAATCGAACTGACTGTTGAAATCCTCTCCTTTACATGCATTAAGTTCGGGTATGGCGCTTTCCGCCTTATCCGAGATGTAGGGAGAATTATACACCATCATTTTAGACGAAAGCCATCCTAAAAAGATGCATGCCGCAACATTGTGACACAGGAAGGTCGCATACGATGCAAAGCAAAGATTAATGAAGAAGAATACAGTGATGGCAACAAGACCGAACAGATATTTTGACATCCAGTTGATTGTGTGTTTTTCATATTCTGAACAATTTTGCTCCACATAGCTGTTGTAGTAATTTATATGGCGGATAAGCAACTTTATCGAAAAAATAAGATAGCCGATAAGGCAGGCACACATCACAAGTCTGAACCATACGGAAAAATATGATATGTGTGCAAAGAAATCGCCTATAGATATCAGGTCGAACTGCCGGAGGTCAAATATACATATCATTCCGAAATAGACCACGGCACAAATCAAAAAGGGCAGGCAGAACAGCATTAATTGACGTGGACCAACCTTTGGATTGCCCAGAACAGTTATCGGCCATACAAGAAAAGTAAAGCCTGCTATGATACCAATCAGAATCAATGCCGGAGGGAGAACCACGCTATATATTGGCGTATTGTCTCTGAAGATGAGCCCGAATGCCCGCAATGCCCATGCGAGACCCCATAAGAATAACACTACTGATAACCATCTGCGCTGCTTTACTCCCTGCCAGTTGCTGGCAAGTAAAAATGCGCTCCACAAACATATTGTGGATGATATGCAGAGTGTGGTTTTAAGGATGGATTCAATCATAGGTGTGCTTGATTATGTCGAATTGCGTTTTGCTGTTCCGAGTTCAAAAATAATAAATTCCGTTGAAACATAAGCAATACGCCATATTGATTATTATAGTGTATTTAGCTGTCAATCAGGTGTGTTTACATCTGGATAAGTTATGGTTTATCTTTAGATAACTTATTGTTCAGATTTTTGTTTAGCGGTTTTATCCTGAGCAAATCCGAATTTCACAATAGCATAAGCGGCAAAAGTGAGTGGTGACTAATTTTGCAATATTAATTCAAAATCAGAAACGAGTGACTATATGAAGCAAATACTAATTCTTGCTGTGCTTGCCATGACTGCCTTTGGGGGCGCTGACTGTAAAGCGGAAGATAGAGTTGCTGTGAAAACCAATCTTCTCTATGATGCTCTGCTCAATGCCAATATTGGAATAGAAGCCCGCGTTGCGCCTCATTGGACTATCGACATATCGGGTAATTACAACGGCTGGAGACTGTCTCATGGCAGACAATGGAAGCACTGGCTGGTTCAGCCCGAGGTAAGATACTGGCTGAAAGATGAAACAATGAGTAGACATTTCTTTGCAGGTCACTTATTCGGAGGACAGTTCAATACGACTCTTAATCATTACCGGCGTCAGGGTTGGGCAGCAGGAATCGGACTCGGATACGGTTACTCCTGGAAGTTTGCCCGACATTGGGGACTGGAAGCGCAAATCGCCCTCGGATATGCTCGATATGGCTACGATAAATATCCATGTTACGAGTGCGGGAGAAAGATTGCGTCACACCGTAAGAACTACATAGGCCCGACCAAAGCTGCCTTAAATCTTGTGTATTATTTCGGTGAGTCGAAGAAAGAAGTCCCGACGGTGGAAATACCCGAATTGCCGATTATTGATAATAAGGAAGTGGCTGAGGCTGACACCTTGCCCATATTTGATTTTCCCCTTGTGGATGTTCCGCACATTAAAATTCTGACTGATAATATTGCAGGAGTAGCAAGAGTGCAATTCAAAGTAAACCGGACAGAAATTGATTCTACTCTTGCCAATAATAAAAAAGAACTGGCAAATATAACAGACAAGCTTGATTCCATATGTAACAATCTTGGAATGGACATACGCCGTATAGGACTTACCGGATTTGCATCACCTGAAGGTTCATATAATAATAATGACCGACTTGCATCTGGACGGACAATGTCATTAAAGTCATTCATTCAGTCAGAAATACAGCTCCCTGACAGCATAATAAGTATAAGTCATGTTGCGGAAGACTGGTCTGGCCTTCGTAATGCCATTCAGACATCTTCTCTTTCCGATAAAGCCGAACTAACCGAAATAATAGACAGTCAATGGCCTTTTGACAAAAAAGAGGAGTTGATGAAGAGGCATAAGAAATCATGGGCTTGGATAAGCAAGGAAATTCTTCCATCTCTCAGACGAACTGAATATCGGATAGATTATCAGCATTGTTATGAGGAGATCGAGCTTCAGACGCTTGAAGAAGTGAATCGATGTATCTTAAATGGAGAAATTGAAGAAGCTGCCAGGCTTTTAGTTGAAATTCCATCTTCTCCGGAAGCAGATTATGCAAGAGGAGTAGTTGCAGCTATGCAACGCAGATATGGCGAAGCGGAAGCTTGGTTCATGCGGGCAGAGTCAAGAGGAGTGACCGAAGCCACTCAGTCATTAATACAGTTAAGGAAGAAAATAGCAAATAATCAACATTAAAAACCAATTTAAAACAATGGAAAAATTTCTGAAAATGCTACTGATTGGATTGCCGATGGTAATCCTCGGAGCTTGTTCCTCCGATGAATCCGTTTCGGCGGACAAAGACGGTTCCGTTGCAGGAAATACTGAGGTCAGATTCCTGAAAGTAAACCTCGTGAATGTAAACGGTAATGGTGCAGGATCCCGCGCCATTGGTGATGGATCCAACGACTACGCAAACGGTACAGACGCTGAAAACAAAATCCGCACCATCGACTTCTATCTCTACGATGTAGACAAAAACTATCACAGCCATGTGTCGTCTAATCTCACTGCGGCAGTAGATCCTACTACACCGGGTGCGATTTCTTCGGTTCATGGTTTCTATGAGACCAATGTGCCGGTTAATCTCGTTCAAGGCGAAAAGATGCCTCAGTATGTGATCTGCATAATCAATGCAGTCAATGCCAACTTCTATGAGAACAAGAGCATGGAACAGGCTCAGGGCCAGCTGCTCAATAAATTCTATAGTCCTGAAGACGGAGGCAACACGTATTTCTCTATGAACAACTCCGTCTATTATGGAGTTGACGAGGTTACCGGCCTTGACAACCAGCTTATCATGGCTACCCCCTTCGACACTGACAAACTGCTGACAATGACTGAACTTGAAAATATGACATCAGACGAAGCAGCAGAAGTCACAGTCAACATTTACGTGGAACGCTATGCTGCCAAGATTAACTTCAGTATCTCTGAAGATGCCGTCAAGGATTTCTCAGCAGCAGGGGGAATAACATTAAAGTTTACTCCGTTAAACTGGGGTGTAAACGCATACGAAAAAGATTTCTTCTTCCTTAAGTCTTACCGTGAGGCCAATGGAACCGGTCTGAGCTATGTGCCCTTCGCCACGCTCAACGAAATTCTGTTCCCGGGCTGGAACCGCCCCGACCACTTCCGTTCATTCTGGGCCCGTACGCCGGGTTATTACGAGAATAACTATCCTCTTGTAGCGGATGATATCCTCGATGCAGGTTCACCATATCCTTACTCCGTTTATTATCAGTCCATACAGACAGCGACAAATGAAATCGGGTCGTCGCAGTATCTCGTGGAAAGCACATTGAAGGGATCCCGTCTTACCGGAGAGGATATGCCCGAGCAATATCTGCCTCTGACTTCAATTCCATCCGTTGTGCTGGTCGGACAATATACAATCGGCGGAAAGGCTCTGTCATTCTATACATATCAAAAGAATACCGAAGGTTTGCCCGAAATTTATGCTGCCAACTCAGGGGAGATTGCCGAAGTCAAGACCATCCACGACCGTCTGCTTGAAACCCAGACTGTCGTGCTGAAAAAAGAAGGCACAAACTATACCCCCGTAAGAAAGGAAGACCTGACTGAAAACGCAACATTCGTAGTAGAGCATCCGAAGAAAGACGTACGTCAGGGCCTCAAGATTGGCGGAGACCTTGTTACATTGCAGATTAACGGAGTAAACAGCGGATTCTATTTCTATGACTCCGATGCCCAGACATATGCCGAAATCAATACTCCTGACGCATTAGCCAAGGCCAACCGCCTGCTGTATCAGAATCTTGGAGGTGCCCACGCATATATCAACGGCATGGCCTTCTTCAGTGCCCCCATACAGCACTGGGGCTGGTATCGCGAAGGCAACACCAACTATGGCAAGCCCATGGCCGAATGGGACTGGAGCGCCATGAAGACCGGAGACTTCGGTATTGTGCGTAACCACATCTATACAATCCAGATTGACAATATCGTCGGTCTCGGAACAGGAATCATCAGTAACACTGATCCGTTGCTTCCACCTACCGACAAGGTCAGCTATGCGGTAAAATTCCGGGTGAATATCCAGAAGTGGGCTACACTTCCGACTCAGAATTGGGAATGGTAATCGCACCTGTAACCTGAAAGTATATGATGATAAGACACCTTTACAATATCTGCATATCTATTCTCGCAACAACGACACTGGCAGGCTGTGTGACCGACGACTTTGCCGAATGTCCCAACGAATATGAATTGAAAATCATATTCGACCGCAATATGCTCTTTGCCGATGCTTTTGCAAGTCAGGTAAAATCTGTAGACATCAAGGTGTTCGACTCTGAAACGGGACTGGAGGTTTATTCATTCACAGACAAGGGTGCCGCTCTTGAATCAACTGACTATAGAGTGTCACTTCCGATAGCTCCCGGCTCTTATGATATCCTTTGCTGGGCAGGCATGGCCGAAGGCGATTCCTTCGGCTATGCCGATCCAGCAGCGGATTCCCTTGAACATCAGAATGTCTTGTTGAACACCGGAGACGGTGTTTCCGCCAGTCGGCTTAACAATCTGTATCATGGTCTGCTGAGAGGCGTGACGTTCATTGACAACAATACTGTCGGCAGCACGCAAGCACAGACAGTAACCCTGTCTCTTACTAAAGACACCAACCGTATATACGTGATGCTGCTCAATCTTGACGGTGCTGAGATGCAGGAATCAGACTTTACATTCTCCATTTCATCTGCAAATGCCGAGATGGATTATGACAATGCAATCTCAGCCGCCCGAAAGGTCATATACCGGCCTTGGAGTGTGCTGCCGATTCAGTCCGAGACAGACAACTCGCTTCAGCCGGTTCAGTCGGCACTTGCCGCCGAGCTATCTGTTGCAAGGCTTACGACCGGATATTCGTCGCGTCTTGACGTTCACCGTGTTTCTGACGGAGAAAGAATCATATCAATACCTCTTGAAAGAAACCTTCTTCTATACAAGGGTGAGTATTACTCCTTCATGTCAGACCAAGAGTATCTTGACCGTCAGGATGACTATGTTGTGACTTTCATACTTGACAAAAACAATAACTGGGATCGTGCCGCCATGATATATATCAACAATTGGGCTACACTGCCAGTCCAGTATCAGGAATGGTAAAAAAACTTGACATATTGACACATGCTGTATTATGGCTGATTCTGTCGGTCATGGCCGTATCGTGCGCTTCTGTCGAGGAGCCTTTGCAGAATAAAGGTGAGCATGGCAGCACAATATCGTTCAGGTTCAATATATATACCGAGGAAAAGGGAGTCGCATCACGCGCACTTGGCGTCTGGGAAGAGAATGCAGCCAATATCGCGGAGCGCATTCTTAGTGTGGATGATATGCGGATCCTTTTTTTCGACCAAGGCGGCCTGTTGCTCAAGGTGCTCAGGCCATCACTTCTCAGCTACCACGGAAGCGATGTGACCAACGACGGATATTACACACTGTCTGTCGCTTTTACCCATGAATACTTCGATAAATTCGATGATGACGCCGTCATCCCCTTCACGGTCATGATACTTGCCAATCTGGAGGGAATCGGAGGCAGATACATGACTTTGTCCCCCGGAAACACGCGTGTGGCGGACGTGGTGGATTCTTTTCAGATGAGTGCTGATTATTACCCCACGGATACAACCGGGATTCCGATGTATGGGATAAAGAGTCTGACAGTTGCAAAGGAACTGTTGACGCAAGGAGTCGACGCACAGTTTGCAGGGCAGATAGATATGATTCGCAGTCTGTGCAGGATTGATGTGTCAGAACGTATTTCAAATGCCATGTTGTATCCCGACGGAGAAATATATCCGAAAGTAACGGAGGTCGAGATGGTTTCATGGATAGACCATGGATATCTCAGGCCAAGGTTTGATGACTATTCTCAAGGCCTGAAATTTGCGAATCTCTTTCCGACGTCCCCTGTGTCGACACCGGCTGTGGCAAGAAAGACAAATGACATTTTCAGACTTTATTGCCCTGAGGCTGATGTAAAGGATATGAAGTTCCGCGTGACGGCAACATTATCTCCGGGCGAGGCTCCCCGTCAGTTTGAGATTGGCCTTGGGGATTTTGAATCGGAAATTGGCAGCGAGCTGGTCAGAAATCATATCTATCGTTTCGATATTCATGCCTTCAATACAATGCTTGATCTTGATGTTGAGGTAAGCGACTGGACCGTTCAGCAGAGTGAATTTGAGCTGGAAGATATAGTCAGCATGGAGCCTGACGGTTTCCTTAAATGGGAATACGATGACCGGTTTTTTTCGGTTTCGACAGAAACTTATAACGGTGAACCGGAGCAACAGTTGTCAATACTCAATGGTACTTCTTCATATGCCACCGGCACATTCCATATATTGTCTCCCAAAGGCGCGACATGGAAAGCTTACTTTATCCCGGGAGAGAACGGAGTGGATGCCTTTGAGTTTGTGGATATAGATGATGACGGTAATATAATTTCCGGTTCAGAAAAAGTATTTGAGGAAGGTATTGTAGGCGGTCCGGCCACAATTAATATAAGAGGCAAGGGCATGGCTGATGCATATCGGCATTGGGCAGAACTTGTAGTGGAGGTCCGCACTCTTGACGGAACGGTACTTTATGCACCGCTGACATCATCAATGAGTTCAAGGTTTATAATATATAGGGAGAATAAGTTATAAATGAGAAGTATACGATACACATACGCTGTCTTTGGTATCGCTCTGCTCAGTTTGCTTTCGCAGGCCTGCGGTGATGATGCCGGAGTCGCGCCTATACAGCCTGATTCGGACTGCATGAGCCTGACTGTAAGCGTTCCTGCGGCACAGTCGAGAGCGGGCAGTGATGATATGAACGAATTTACGATAAACAACCTTTACCTATACTTCTTCAGGAAGGAAGGACATGATGACGATAACAGCGAATCGCTTTTTGAAGTCGGGATAGACGGCTCTTTTGAGTTTCAGCGTCAGATTTATCTTGCACTGCCGGAAAATGCCCTGAAAGAGGATGGTCTGTTCGGACCGGACTCTGACGAATGTTATGTTTATGCTGTTGCCAATGTAGATAAGGCAAGATTGCTGTCGAATACAGTCAGTGGCCTCAAATCAACCGTTGTAGACAGTAATTTTGACAAGACGGAGATACAGCCGGAATTCGCCATGGATGGATTTGCAATACTGTCGCTTGACAGGAACAACCGTCTTGTCACAGGCAGAATCTCATTGCAACGCTCGGCGGCAAAGCTGATGCTTTCAGTCGATTTACCCCGGTCGATCGACGTCGAGCAGGAAATAATAGACCCTTTTGACGGAAGTGTGCAGACCATCAATACCAAATATTATTCCCGGGCAGAAGAGATGCATGTATGGATTTCCAACGGGGTGATGCGGTCTGAACTTAATACTCCCGCCAAGGCAGTGCCTGACGATTGCCTGTACTCCAACGAAATATATTCGGCTGAGGGTGTCGGTTCTCCCTTTACGTTTGATGCCGCGCAGCCTAAATATTCCTACATACAGAGCATACCATTTTATTCTTACCCGCACAAATGGGATTCATTCTCACCCAATAGTAACTGTTTCCTTACGCTTGAGATTCCATGGTATTATGTCGATTCAAACGGAAACAATCAAAATGTTGTGACATATTACAGGCTTTCGGTGCAGCCGGATAAGAATTTCATAGAGCGTAACACTCTTTACGACATGCGTGTCACCATCGGACGTCTCGGCGGCATTACCATGCAGGACCCGGTCGATATGATTTTTGACTGGAACTATATCATGCAATGGAACATACAGACTTTGCCCACAGACATCAAGGAAATAAGATACCTGCTTCTCAACAATAATGATTTCTCCCAGACTCTTGATGCATATTATTATGAGATGGAAAATGAAACTGCCATATCCATTCCTTATAACACCTCGCATCCTGTGGAGATAGAATCAGTGGAAATGTATTGGTATGATTACAAGAATGACACCGGTCGCAGCATAACGCTAACCCAAAATGGCAGCTATCCATATAGTGGTATTTCGGATTATAATCCTGAAAAGGATTTCGCCGGCATAGAGCTCAATGCCACAAACACCACATTAAACTTGAAACGCAGCATACTTCATGTTTCATGGAACAACGGGCCTAAAATCACAGATGAGACTGCGATAAATTCATATAACTTCCGCATCAGGCTCAGACATATTAATGCAACAAGTGATGATCCGTCGGCCCATGCCACAGTCGTTGTCACACAGATACCGGCTATCTATATCACGACACAGACCACTGCGTCAGGGACACGTTTCATAAACAACCAGAACACTACCTACAATATCGGCACTAACAGGAATCCGATATATAAGGGTTATCTGACTACAAGTGACAGTTGGCCAAGTAATACGCAGCGACGGAATTACTGGCTCGGCTCTTATCATGATGACCGGTCAGGTTACGTTCAGAACAAACATACTTATATCCTGACAATTTCAAAATTTGCCGAAGGTGACAATTATATAATAGCAGATCCACGTACTCGCGATGTGGATAATCTTAATGAAAGCGGCACCTCGGCAGCGGCAGTAGGCACCTGGAGTATGTCTGTAAACAACCGTCAGCTTCAGTATTATTATCCGGCCGACCAAGATAACGCAAAAATGCGGTTTATCGCACCGCAGCTAAGGGTTGCTTCGCAGTGGGGGGTAACATACCAGATTTCCAGAACCGGAGCCGAGAGAAGATGCGCATCCTATCAGGAAGATGGGCGTCCGGCAGGCCGTTGGCGACTTCCTACTGCTGCAGAAATTGAATATATAAGTCTGTTGTCGAACAAACAATATATTCCTTATCTGTTCGGGACGCAAGATAATACTGCCCAATACTGGTGTGCCTCGGGAGGTATTGACGTTGATAATGACACCGGAAATCCATCGGTAACGATTGTCCAGACCACGGCTTCTGAACGCCGGGCCGTGCGCTGTGTTTATGACGAATGGTTCTGGACAAACGATACTCTTACAACTAAAACTGGTTTTAGTTGGGGCGACAAACCTCGTTCTTATAGTGGAAACAGATGATGAACAGATCAAATTTATTATTCATATTATTCCTGACAGCATTTCTGCTTGGCTGCGAGAACCATTTCACGCCAGAAGTCCCTGAAGCCGGTGCATCTGACAATATCCCTGTAAGTATTCTGACGGGAGCCTCGTTTCCGGAAATGGATTATGGTGCGTTTTCCCGTGCGATGGACGATGAGCCAACCGTTGAAGAATTGCTCAGCTCATTAAAAGTCAATTTATTTGTCTTTGACGCTTCCGGCGTTATGCTTCAATATATAGGTCCTGAGGATATATCTGTTGTAAATATCGATCCGGTGAGCAAACACGTTTTCTTTAAAGTTCACAATATCTATAGTTCCTCTCTACCTCGAAGATTGCATTTCGTCATTACATCGGCAGAAGATCTTCATGATGTGACAGGCGGAGAATACATCTCTGCCATGGCAAGTGAGACTACCACGATGCCCGCTTTGGTCGTTGCAAACGGCATAGACGCATACTGGGGGATAAAGGAGTTGGACAGCATCACTGAAAACATGGAACTTACCGTGAAACTAATACGGAATTTCGTAAAGATGACCGTAAAAAGTACTGTGGATGAAAATGTTTTCCGTCTGCTCGGTTACACAGTCGTTAACCGACCGGGCAAAGGGACTATCGTCCCATATATCTATAAAGACCATCTGTTTGCCTCGTTTCTTAATTCAGAAAACGATCTTATCAGCTATGACGAAATCATTGCGCAAGGCTACTTTGGCGTAAACCCCTCCGGGAGTGATGAGAATATGACTCACACCACCGATACCGAGGTTATGCAGGCCCTTCAAGAGTCTGAAAGCCGTCTTGCGGCAGGAGAGCCGGACACCCCCTGCTACATATATGAACGTTCTCAAAGTGGCCTGATATCGGCCGGCAGCGAGGTTATGGTCACATATATGATGATTGTTGGAGAATACAAAGGCAAACGTTGCTATTACAAGATTGATATCGGAAAGGATAAAGATGGCAAATTCGGCTTTTACGATCTTCTGCGCAATTTTCAATATACCGTAGAAATAACTGAAGTCGGAGGAGAAGGGGCTCCTACGCTAATCGATGCCATGAACGGGGCTGCACATAACAACCTATCCACCTCCGTAGTTACCCGAGACCTGTTTTCCATAGGATATAATGGAGAAATAATTGAAGTGAGTTCCACCCGTGTTATTTTCACCGAGCATACGGTGGATTATTCCTTGAGATTTCGTTATACAACTCCCTCCGGCGTTAAATTTGACCCGTCAAAGCTTAAAATCTACAACATCTCTAATGAAGAAGTGGAATTTGATGTATCCGGCGTATCCCTTACGCAAAACAAACCCATTGATTTAAGCGGAGAAGTTATTGAAAACGCGGTGATAACATTAGGAAACGATGGATGGTATGAATTAAAGGTATCAACCAATTCCGTGCCTGTCGATAGTCGTCGTCTTGAACAGAATATCCGCATTTACTACAGCGGTGGTACTGCCGGACTGGGACGTACCATTACATTCATTCTCCGAAAACCCTGGGATTTCATAGATGTGGTGTCTACAGATCCGACTTCAGCTTTAGGCAGTACATTCGCGATAAATCTCACTGTCCCACCCGGTTTGTCGCAGTCACAGTTTCCCATAATAATAACGTTTGAAAGCGACAAACAAAACATTTATGCCCTGAATGGGTCTCAATTGTCAGTAGCTACCGGTAGATCCGGTTTCCCCGGAGCCACTACTGATGAAGTAATATCTTATGAATGGCGTATTGAATGGACAGATTATATATCTGACGGGAATAATGACGGGGTCAGACTCAACGCACAGTTTGGCATGAACACTACTTCAGCTGAAGATAGAGCTTACAATACCCTGCCTATTGACGAAGCGAATATCACAGGGCGAAATTCCAACAATGGAAGTTCTGAGTTCTGTGTGAGAATAGCCAATTATGGTCAAAAATATTTACAGCCATATTATGTCAATATATCACGTAATTAACTGGTGTCTAATCATGCTTGTCTGTCAAAGCTGTTCAGGAAAAGCGCATCAGACTGAGTCGACGGGCCAAAGCTCCATTTTCGCAAAAGTCCACAGTTACTGGGATAATATCGATGTCGAAGATCTGCCCGAAGATTCACTTGAACAGTTAATGGTGGATTATCTTTATCTTTTAGCTCATACCAATGATATTGAGCGTAAAACTTTGTGGCAGGATTTCTATAAAAAGATACCGGAGCATCCCGACCGGATAGTGGTGGATTATCTGGGTGATACGGATTCTCCATTATATTCATACCCTCTTCTTGAGGAATATCTTGTGAATATATTGAAACACTCCGACGACTCCACGACAAGTATGAGGTGTAAATACCTGCTTGAGAATTACAGAAAAAACTCTGTGGGGTCTTTGATTTCCAATCTAAAAGTTTCTACAAGAGAACAGGACACGACTTTGCACCGGCTGATTCAGGAAGCCGATCAAAGTTGCATGATAATATTCTACGATCCTGAGTGTGGTTCATGCGATGAGTTTTTTGAACTGCTACGCAGTCAAAGGCCTGCTGAATTAAAGATTATAGCTGTCAGTGTTACCGGGAGAGCCAAAGATATTGATGATTCATGGACGTCTGCCCTCGTACTGAATGACGAGGAAATGAATGAAAAATTCTATTATTCTTCATTGCCCTCAGTCTATATAGTATCAAAAGAAGGGATAGTAATAGATAAAAATAAACCCTAAGCCCCGAGATACACACGGGTTGCCTACCTCGCCAAGCAAGCGGGAGTGTCAATCAACTCTTTCATCCGCATTTATGGTTTCAATATCTAAATATGGCCAATACAAGTGCATTTATTGAATAAAAACGTCTTATTTTATTCAGTATAGTGTTTTGAGTGAATAAAATTCGCTATAAAAGGGGATCTGAAAAATGGCTCAATCCATGCACTGCAATTTTGGCTTGTGCCGAACAAACTCATAAAAAGGTTGTAGCATTCCAACCTTTTTTGGGGATTTATTGCCGATATTAAGTAATGATGACTCCGTCAAGAGCAGGGATGAGGGATGGTGCAAGGGATGTGGATGTTGCACTTCCTCGGATTTTAATGGTTTTATTTCGTGGGAATCTGTAAAAATCGTTTACTTTGCATTCTATATGGTTTTTTGAGCATAAAATTATTGATATGATAAAAATATTGAAGAATGATCTCCTTACTGTGGAGATCGACAGCAGGGGCGCTGAGTTACGGAGCATCAGGTCAAACAATACCGGGCATGAATATCTGTGGCAGGGCGACAGCCGCTTCTGGGGACGGCGTTCTCCTGTTCTTTTTCCTATAGTAGGCGCTGTCTGGGATGGTGTTTACCGTATGGATGGTGAGGAATTCTCTCTTGGTCAGCATGGCTTCGCTCGCGACATGGAGTTTGTCGGAGTCGAGGATGAGGCTGAGGATGAGGCATGGTTCGCACTTGAGTCGGACTCGGAAACGTTGCTGAAGTTTCCGAGACATTTCCGTCTGGAGATAGGCTACCGTCTTGACGGCGAGCGCATCACCGTGATGTGGAAGGTGAAGAATACAGACAGCAGGGAGATGTCGTTCCAGATAGGAGCCCATCCGGCATTCAACTATCCGGAGTTTAACGAGGCTGATTCCGTGCATGGATATTTCCATTTTGACAAGAAGAAGCTGAATCGTCAGACAATAAGGGAGAAAGGATGCGTGGCAAGCGAAGAGACTCCGGTTGTTCTCGACAATGACGGACTGCTGCCTATTGGTGCGGACATATTTGCAGACGATGCCATAATCCTTGCCGGACAGGGAGTTCATCGTGTTTCCTTGCTTGGAAAGAGTTTCAGTCCATATCTGTCTCTTATATTCGATGCTCCGTTGGTGGGTCTGTGGTCACCTTGTAAGGAGTCTCCGTTTGTATGCATCGAACCCTGGTGGGGAAGATGTGACAGTGTTGGATATAAAGGAGAGTTCCGCGACCGTTCATATGTCAATACCCTTGCTCCGTCTGCCGAGTTCGATGCCTCCTATATGATTGTGATTGACAACCTCTGACACATTATTTCAAACAATATTCTGATCCCGGGTCCTACTGATCCGGGATCTGTGTTTGTTATCTAAAAGGTGCTTATTGCCAGATGGTTAGGATGCGGCGTGATACGTGGGTGAAAAGATTTGAAACGCTTTTGGGAGAAGATGTAGCATGTGTTTATTCATTTGAAACGTCTGTTGGCCAAGATGTGATGATTTTATGTTAACTTTGGACTTAAGAAATTTCAACAACATTTAACCTAAAGGCATGAATATCCATAGACTATCGATTTCTGTTCTATTGGCTGCGGGAAGTATGATCTTCCCGATGGCTAACATCGTCTCTGCCCAGACAGCAGGCCAGTCGGCAATCCGGGGCACCGGCAATCCTTATCTTCCGCTTTGGGAACACCTTCCCGACGGAGAGCCCCGCGTGTTTGAGGATCCGGACGCTCCGGGAAAATACCGTGCGTATATCATCGGATCGCACGACACGAGTTTCGATAAATACTGCGGATCTGATATCCGCATGTGGTCTGCTCCGGTGGAGGATCTGACAGACTGGCGCGACGAGGGCCCTATTTTCACTTACAGTAAAGACGGACTCTGGGACATCATGTATGCTCCCGACCTTGTGGAGATTCCGCAGAAAGATGGCTCGAAAGTCTATTATCTGTATCCTCACAGCCGTGGACCGCGCCGCGAGGCCATGGTGTGCAAGAGCAACAGACCTGTCGGTCCGTTCACTCCGGTAAACCTCACATCCGACGGTTCAGCCACAACCGAGGGAAGCATCTTCGGTTTCGACCCGTCGGTGTTTGTGGATATCATAACCGATCCTTCCGATCCTGATTACGACAAGGGATTCCGTGCATACGGATTCTGGGGATTCCAGCGCTCACTTGCCGCCGAACTCGATCAGAACACCATGTATTCGGCTCGTCCCGGCACAGAGATAATACCCTATTTCATTCCAGCAAGCACACCCGGAGGGGAGATAAGGGATCCTGAGGGCACCACTTATCCTGCTCTCTACAAGGATCAGGATCCTCATGATTTCAATTTCTTCGAGGCTTCGTCAATCCGAAAGGTAGGCAACAAGTATGTCATGATTTTCTCCGGCTATTCTGGACCGGAATACGGACAGGGCAACACCAATTCCACACTCCGTTATGCATTCGGCGACACCCCTCTCGGTCCCTGGCGCAGCGGTGGTGTGCTCGTGGATTCAAGGGGTGTGGAGCTAAACCGCGACGGCAGCTCTCTCACCACCACCAATGCTGCCCACAACACACATGGAAGCCTTCAGGAAATCAACGGTCAGTGGTATGTGTTCTATCATCGTCCGCCGCGTGGTTTCGGTTTTGCCCGTCAGGCAATGGTGGCTCCCGTCGCAATCGAATGGGATGAGGCTCCCGTGGCTGAAGGCGGGAAGGTGGTTATCCGGGGCTATGACCCTTATTCCAAAGACGGGAAATGGACTGTGAAGGCGGCCGATGGAAATGAATATACAGGAGCTGAGGTAACCTCCGAAGGATTCCAGATTTATGGTCTTGATCCTTTCAAGTATTATTCGGCCGGTTATGCCTGCTATCTCTCGAATATAGGCTCCCAGATGGATTCCTGGGATATCTGGGACAATGATATGCCGATCAGAATGAACGGAGATGACATTGTTGGCTTCAAATACTTCGGTTTCGGTGGCCTCGACAAGGCCGCCAAAGGGTTGAAGCCTTTCAGGGGAACAAAAAAGGGTGACGATACCAGTATCAATATCTTCCTTACACCTCTTACAGATAAGGAATTTACCATCGACATAATGCTTGACGGCCCTTGGGATAACAAGGCCTGGAAGGGGAAGAAGATCGGTGATATAAGAATCCCTGCCGGATCACCGAAGGAGTTGACAGGTTTCAAGGCCAATGTGTCAAAATTTGTTGATAATCTTGACAAGAAACATGCTGTCTATCTTGTGGCCAGAGGTGGCAAAGGAGAACCCATGTGCATTTTGAAAGGTTTGGGATTCAGCAAAAAGGGTGAGACAATGGAAGCTCCGAAGGCTCCGGCTGTGGAGATCTGCGTAAACGGTAAACCGATAGAACTCTCTTCAACACCCGTAAGGATGACCCATGAGAACGGACTGACCGGCTACGATCATTATGAGGCATTCTACAGTCCTGCCGGAAATGACGGCAAACTGCCCGTCATTACTGCAAGTGCGGATAATCCTGAAGTAAAGATAGATATTGTGCAGCCTGAATCTGTCAATGGCAATGCCACGGTGAAGTTTGACTATAACGGTGTGGTGAAAACTTATGAAGTAAAGCGAAAATAATACCGGTTTCATTTAGAGGGAAACGCCTCGTCCAGTCTTTTGGATGAGGCGTTTTTTTCTTCAGGGCGCGGAAAACTGTCAGGATTGAATCTGCACCGTCCTAACGGGAATAAGCTCATAAAAGACTCCGGAATCGCGGTATTGGGCTATTCTTCCGGCTTTCATGAGATGCAGCAGAGCGAAACATAGCTGTGTTTCGGTAAAGTTACATATTTTCTGAAGTTCCTTGTAGGTGTATTTGTATCCGAGGCTCATCTTGTCGAGCAGAATCTTGCTGTTTATCATTGTCAAGTCCATTTCTACATAGTATTACCTATAGTTGAAACCCCTGAAGGGCCGGTTTTGTTCACCGGATGGAAAAAGATATCGTGTCCTGACACTTTCCGGTTATTTCCCGGGCAATGTCAGGACACGATTCCTGATTTATGGATGAATATCAAGAGTATTACAGTCCGGCCATGGCCTCGCTGCCTTTTGTGAGTGTGAATTTCACTTTGCTTCTGATGTCGGACGAGGAAGATCCTATGAGAGCCTCGAATTCTCCGGGCTCAGATATCCAGGAATGTTTCTCCGCATCGAAGAATTTCAGATCGTCGCCTGTGATCTCGAAAACCACCTCTGCGGTTCCGTCGGGTTCAAGATAAACTTTCCTGAAGTTCTTGAGTTCCTTCACCGGCCGGGGCAGCGATGATTTGCTGTCGCTTACATAGAGCTGCACAACCTCAGCGCCGGATCTCTTGCCTGTGTTTGTTACAGGCACTCTCACAGTGATTTTTCCGTCACAGTCCATCTGCGTTTTGTCGGCAGTGGCTTTCCCATACTTGAATCCGGTGTAGCTGAGGCCGTGTCCGAAGGGGAACAGAGGTTTTATACCCTCCTTGTCGTGCCAGCGGTATCCCACGAATATACCCTCCGAATAGTCGCAGTCCACGATATTCGAACCGTCGTTGCGGGGAGTTCCGGGATATGCTGCCATTCTATGGGCGGCCACATCTTCAAGAGCCACAGGGAATGTCATCGGGAGCTTTCCTGAAGGATTGGTGTCACCTGAGAGTATGGAGGCAATGGAATTGCCGCACTCCGTGCCGAGATACCAGGCCTGAAGAATTGCCGCCACGTCATTTGCCCATGGCATTGCCACAGCATTGCCCGAAATGTTTACCACCACAACATTCCTGTTGGCTTTGGCGAGAGCGCGGATCACGTTGTCCTGGCCATAGGGTAGTCCGAGTCCCGTGCGGTCGGAGTCCTCGCAGTCCTGATTCGCGGCTTTGTTCAGTCCGCCTACAAAGATCACCACGTCGGCATCCCTGGCCACGCTCACTGCCTCGTTCAGAATCTCGGCGGCATCACGGCTGTCGTTAAGGTCCTGTCCGGTCACTACGCCGTTATATTCACCTGTAGGGTCACCTACGTAGCCTCTTGCGTAGACCACCTCCGCCTCGTTTCCGAAACGCTTTCTGATTCCGTCGAGAGGAGATACCTCATATCTCACCTTGAGAGAGGAGCTTCCGCCACCCACCGTCATCATCTTCAGGGCGTTCTCACCGATCACGGCTATGCGTTTCACCTTTCCGGAGGTTATCGGCAGAAGATTGTTGCTGTTCTTCAGCAGAACAATCCCTTCCTCTCCGATTTTCCTCGCAGCCTCGGAGTGTTCCGGCGAGCAGAGTGATCCGAAAGGCCTGTTCCGGTCCATGGTGGTCCGGAATGCAAGGCGGAGAATGCGTCTCACTTTGTCGTCCAGTTCAGTGGAAGATACCTTCCCTTCTTTGAGAAGTTTCAGATAAGGCATTGCAAGATAATAGTTGTCATAGGCATTGCTTGTGCCGTTCGACAGACCGTTTGTCCAGCTTCCGAATTCCATGTCAAGACCGTTGGTTATCGCCTGTGCGGTGTCATGAGCTCCGCCCCAGTCGGAGACAACGACTCCGTCAAAACCCCATTCGCCCTTCAGGATATCGTTGAGCAGATATTGGTTGTGGCAGGCGTGCTGGTCCTTGTATAGGTTATAGCTTCCCATGATCGACCATGCGTTCCCCTCCTGCACGGCGGCCTTGAATGCGGGGAGATAGATTTCATAGAGCGCGCGGTCGTCAACGATTGCATTTGTCGTGTGGCGGTTCACCTCATGGTTGTTCAGGGCATAATGCTTCACACAGGCGGCCACGCCGTTGCTCTGCACACCCTTTACGTAAGGCACCACCATTCTGGATGCGAGATATGGGTCCTCGCCCATATATTCGAAATTACGGCCGTTCAGCGGAGTCCTGTAGATGTTCACGCCCGGACCGAGAAGAATGTCTTTCTTGCGGTAGCGTGCCTCCTCTCCGATGCTTTTGCCATAAAGCAGTGCCATATCGGGATTCCATGTAGCCGCAAGACATGTGAGGGCCGGATAAGCCACACACGAGTCGTTGGTCCATCCCGCCTGGTCCCATTCGTCCCAGAGCACTTCAGGACGTATGCCGTGAGGGCCGTCGGTTGTCCAGAATTCCGGGATTCCGAGACGCGGGACACCGGCCGACGAGAACTTTGACTGTGCGTGAAGCATGGCCACTTTCTCCTCAAGGGTCATTCTCGACAATGCGTCTTCCACGCGCTGCTCGATCGGGCGGGTCTCGTCAAGATATACCGGGGTAGTGGAGAATCCTGACGTAACACATGAGGCCGTTATGATCAGTGACAGAAGTTGTTTATTCATGATTTAACTTTTTGGATTGTCAGGAGATGGATGATCCATCCCCTGATTCAATATTTCCGGGTAAAGGTTTATTGAACCTTGTGGCTGAGTCCCATTGATGCGATATATCCCTCCTGGGGCACGCAGTTCCTGAGCTTGCACTGCTCGATAAACTTGTCGAGGGCGACCTGAGCCTTGGCTCTGTCGGGCTTGGCTTCACGTATTTCAGCGAAAGTATGGTGCGGCCCTTCGGCGAATCTCACCACTTCCTCCCATTCCTCGGGCATCTGTATGCCCATCATGCAGCTGTTGTCGCGTTTTTTATAGGGCCAGAATGTATATCCGATGTTGTTCTCTTTCATTACTTTCACGAAATCGGCCTGCCATTCGTCGGTGTTGTGGCCGATCTCTCCCATAAACATGGGGCGGTTGCTCTTGTCGCGGAAATCGATATACGACTGGATTGCGGGAGCCGTGGCAGGACCTCCGTAGCGGTGGCAGGTAAACATGATCTGTGGATCATAGCCGGTGTCTTTCAGCGGCTCGAAATTGCTGTTCCACTGCGGGGCGCCAATGAGGATCACATGATTTTTGTCAACCTCGCGGATGGCGGCGACGCAGCGTTTGTGAAGAGGTTCGAGCTTGGCGTTAAGTTCGTCCTGATTGTCGAAATAGGTGGCGATAGGCTCATTGATAAGTTCATATCCGAGAATCACCGGTTCATTCTTATAATAGTCGGCGATGGTGCGCCAGATGCTGCAGAACTGCTCCTGACATTTCTCGCTTTCGAGAAGCCAGGGATATCCGTAGGAGTCGTCGATATTGTCTCCGGTCTGTCCTCCGGGGGCATCATGCATGTCGAGAATGAGGTAAAGGTCGTTGTCTCTGCACCAGTTCACCACACTGTCCACACGGTCGAAACCGTCCTGTGCGGAGGAGAGGCCCATATAGTCCTCGTCAGTGAAGAGTTTGTAATGGAAGGGGAGACGGATGGTGTTGGCGCCTGTGGAGGCGATATAGTCGATATCCTCTCTGGTGATATAGTTGTCTTTGAACTGTTTCCAGAATTCAGCTGTCTTGTCGGGCCCCACGAGATGGCAGAAAAGGTCATTGATCTGCCTGGGAGCGTTCATTCTCTGGAATCCGAACATATAGCCTTCCGGATTCAGCCAGTTGCCGAGGTTTGTTCCCACAATAAAAAGCTTGCTGCCGTCGGGCTTGATGAGATCCTGACCTTTGACCTGTATGAATTTAACCTCTTCGGGAGCGGCATCTGCCTTCTGGGCGCAGCTCCATGCGGCTGTGGCCATGAGCAGGGCACCGGCGCCGCAGAGCAGGGATGTCTTCAATTTATTCATGATGTGGAGATTCTGTTGTTGAAAAAAGGGAGTCTCCGTCTCCATCCGACGGAGACTCCTGAAACCTAATAATTATCTGATCTTCTTACCTTTTTTATATCCTGTCAGTCGCGGTGCTCCTGAATGATGATATCCTTCACAGTCACCTCGGTTCCTGCGGGATTGCCGCCGAAGTCCATGACTATGTTCATCGGATTCATGTCTATGCCGGGGAGGTTAACCCATTTGTAGGTCACTTCCTCATATGCCTCCACTTTGACACGGTCGGCCATGTAGAAGACATTGTCGTTGTCTCCGCCCCCTGCAAGCACACACTTGAAGGTCACTCCGGGAAGATCCTGGTTGGACGAGATTGTCACGCGGAAGTCATAAGTCTTGTCGGCGCTTGTCACCATGTCGGAGTTGAATGCGAACTGGGCCTGCCACTGGTCGGATGTGGCCTCCGGGAGCTTGAGGGTCCAGGAGTTTTCTCCGGCTGTCATTTCGGGGTCGGCGATCTGTGCCCATCCCGGAGCATAATAGAATGAATTTGTGAATTTGCAGTTGTGGAAGATATTCTCTTCGCTGTCTACGGCCACCCAGGTTACGGGGAGTTCCGGTTCCGGCTCAGAAGGCGAGGGGAGAACGGTTCCGTCGTTGTCAGAGTGTTTCTTGATCACGATATTGGTGATTTCGAAGGGTACGCCCTGGTTGCCGGCCACGTCGAGTGTGAGGACAAGAAGACCGTCGAAACCGGGAAGATCCGAGAAGTAGTAGCAGGATCCGTCGGCGGCAAACTTCTGTTTGTCAGCCACGAAAAATTTGTCGTCATTGCCTTCGAGATGCGGTTTGACGGTGATTTCAGTGTCGGCGGGAGCATCCACAAACATTGAGAAGTCGTAGGTCTCGGCTGCCGAGAGGGTAATATTGGTGGCGATGTGCACCTGGCCCTGCCATTGGTCGTTGCCCATCCCTTCGGGAGCTGTGAAGGAGATCTTTTCGTTTGTGACGCTCACCTCGGGGGCATCTATACCTCCCCACGACTGGTCGGCGAAGAATGTGGAGGCAAGTTTCACTTCTGCATTCTTCCAGAGGTTGAACTCGCTGTCATACTTAAAGCCGGTGAACACGGGATCCTTGGCTTTCTTCGGGGCGATGATATATTGCCATGAGATTCCTTCAAGATCCTGCACGAGAGTGATCTCGTTTTTGCTGAAGCCGGTGATCCTGTACTGGGGTTTGGCGAATCCGTCGGCAGAGGGAATATAGGGGAACAGCGTCTGCGAGGGGAGCGTGAGATACAGGTTGGCACCTATCGGGACGAGCTCGAATGTCGTTTCCATCGCTGAGACAGCCACGTTGTAGTCGTTGCCGTCATTGGGATTGTTCACATCGAGGCCGGGAAGACTGCTGATGCCTGTGTTCACGTAGATTGTGCCTGATGTGCCGGGATCGAATGCATATTTTCCTGAAGTCTCTTTACCCTCGTCGGTGAATGTGAGGATATTCTCATAGACACCCTCGGCCTCTTTGGCACCGGGTCCGCCGTTCCACCATTCCGTGGGATTTCCGTAAGGACCGCAGCCCATGTTTCCCTGTTTGTCACCGGCGATTGTCCACTCCTTGGAAGCGTTGTCGGTAAGTGCTCTCATATAGGGTGTGAAGTCGAAAATGGTCTTTTCCACATGGATTGTGCCTGTCTGCGATCCTTCAGACACACCGTTGGCATTGCCGACTTTCATCTCCACGGGATAGTCTCCGGCGATGGTGATGAGGTCGCGGTAGGTGAGCTGTGTCGACGGACGTGTGCTGCCGTTCACATACCAGATGGGGAATACACCCTTTGCGGGTTCGCCGTTTTTGTCGAGTATGTTGAGCTCGATGTTGTTGAGGTCGTCTACCGTGACACCGATCTGATAATCGCTTGCCATGGGAAGTCCGGCCTGAGTAGGCTCGTATATGTTTTCTTCCGCGCAGGATGCCATGGCGAGCGCCAGACCCGCCATAACGCCATACTTGAAGATTTTATCTGTTGTTTTCATTTTGTCGTTCTGTTAGCATTTGAATTACTGGAAATACTGGTCATTCTGCTTGATGGTGCCGTGGGCCTGGTCAACCTCGGCCTGCGGGAAGGGGATATACTTCTTGTTGTCGGTATATCTTCCTGTACGTCCGTCTACGATCTCATTGTCGGGAACAAGGACTGTGGCGGCTTTTCCTGTGCGGATCAGATCCCAGTAGCGCTTGCCTTCCCCGAGGAATTCCCAGGCACGCTCCTGGATGATATTGTCGAGTGTGGCGGGCACGGAACCGAGTCCTGCGCGCTGGCGCACCTGATCAAGATATGCCTGTGCGTTGGGTGAACCGAGTTCGGCGGCATTGAGAAGAGCTTCCGAATAGCGGTAAAGACGGAGATTGTTGTTGTAGTTGAGGGCGGCGTCGGCAATCTGACCGGCATTGCCACCTTTCACGGGAGCATATTTGCCGATGAAGTGGCCTGTATCCTGGAATCCGATCTGGTAGGAACCCTCCTCGGGAGTCCAGATCGACACGTCGCGGCGCACGTCGGCGGGATCATAGGAATCGTAGGCTGACTGACGCACGGTGCAGAAGCCCCAGCCGTCCTCATGTTTGCCGTCGCGCTTGTCATATCCGCGGGCTCCTGTCATTGTGGGGACTACGGTGCCACCTGCGGTGCCGCCCCAGCTCCAGTTGCGTCCGCCGAGATAGTCGGAATAGTTGATCTCATAGATTGATTCGGAGCCCCATTCGCCGGTCACGTCCCATATTGCCGCGAAATCGCTCACAAGCTGATATTTGCCGGAGTTGATGATCTCTTCCATGTATTTCAGGGCGGTGGGCTTGCGAGAGGCATCGTTCTGATACATCACGATTTCAGTGTAAAGCATATACACGAAATGCTTAGTGATGCGGCCGTAGTCCGCGGGCTCGGATTTCTCGGGAAGATTGTTGTCGGCTATGATTTTCTCGAGATCAGCCATCATGAAGTCATAGACTTCGTCGGCGGTATACTGTGTGCCGAGGAAGTTTCCCGTGAGATTCTCCGTGTAATACACGATGTTTCCCCACCAGTGCCAGAGCTGGTTGTAGTAGAACACACGCAGTGCAAGACACTGTGATTCATAATAGCCTCTTTTTGCAAGCTCGGCGTCGGTTGCCGGCTGCCAGAAGTCGAACATATAGTGGAGGGCGTCGTTGCAGCGCTTCACTCCTGAATATGCATTGGAGTAGTTGCAGTCAAGCACCTCGGTGGCGGAGATGTTGAAGTTGAACATCTTTTTCCACATTGCCATGTCGGCCGCGTCGCCGCCGCCGGGATAGAACTGGTCGGTCATCATGTCGGCATAGACATTGAGACCTGTGTAGTTGTTGGCATAGTCAAACCAGTGCATGGGGTCATAAGCGGCGACTACTGCCTCCTGGATTGCTGCGTCTGTAGTGTAGTAATCCTCAATGGTCTCTTTGGTATTGTTTTTGATGTCAAGCCAGTCGGAACCGCAGGAGTTGAGTCCCAGTCCCATTACGGCAAGAGACCCGAGCAGTATGTATTTATTTATTTTCATTGTGTCTGTGTCTTTAAGGTTTTACGGTCAGGATTAGATTGAAACATTGAAACCGACGGTGAATGTACGGGCCTGGGGATAGTTGCCGTAATCGATGCCGATTCCGGTGCCGTCGCCGATCTCGGGAGTAAATCCGTGATATTTTGTGGCTGTGAAGAGATTCTCGCCCATCACGAATACTCTGAAATTGTCAAATCCTATCTTGCGGATGATATTGCTTGGGAGTGTGTATGAAAGTGTGAGATTCGAGCAGCGGAGATATGCGCCGTCATGCAGATATACGTCGGAGCTCTGCCAGTTGCGGGTGTCGTTCATGCGGAAAGCGGGAATCTTGTTGGAAGTGCCTTCGCCTGTCCAGCGGTTGAGCATCCATGCGGGCATGTTCTTGGCGGGAGTGTCGCCGCGGAGTGAGGCATCATAGATGTCGTTGCCCCATACGCCCTGGAAATAGGCTGTGAGCTGGAATCCTTTCCATCCGAGGCCCACGTTGAAGCCGTAGGTCCAGTCGGGCAGACCCTTGCCTATCTTTGTGCGGTCATTGGCGTTGATGGTGCCGTCGTTGTTGGTGTCCATGAAGACGAGGTCGCCGGGACGTGCATACCACTGCTGTGAGGAATTGAGCTGATACTGGCTGTTGTAGGCATCGGCTTCAGCCTGGTTCTGGATCACGCCGTTTGTCTTGTAGCCGTAGAAGAAGGGGAATACCTCGCCGTTCATGGCGCGGGCGATGTCGCCTGCGGTGCCGTTGCTCTGCACTGTGGCCCAGCCGTCGGCGTTGCCGTATTCCACGAGTTTGTTCTTAAGATATGAGAGGTTGCCGCCGAGGTTCACATTCCAGTCGCCGAATGTGCGGTTCCAGCGGAGCTCCATCTCCACACCCTGGTTTTCCATCTTGCCGACATTACCCACAGGCTTTGACTCGCCCACATATGTGGGGATCATCATGGTCATGAGCATACCGGTGGTTTTCTTCTTGTAGTAGTCGATGGTGAACTGCAGTGAGTTGTTGAAGAAGCCGAAGTCAAGACCTATGTCGGTCTGTGTGGATTCCTCCCATTTCAGGTCGGGATTGGCGAGGCCGGAAGCCTTGGAGCCATAGGTCTGGCTTGATCCTTCAGGACCGAAATAGAAGTTATTGCCGCCGTTGGTGAGCACTGTATATGCGAAGTCGCCGATGGCCTCGTTACCGTTCTTACCCCATGAGAAGCGCACCTTGGTGTTGCTCCACCAGTCGGGACGTGATTCGAGGAATTTTTCGGATGTCGGGTTCCAGCCCACTGAGAATGAGGGGAATGTGGCCCATTTGTTGTTTGCTCCGAAGCGTGATGAACCGTCGCGGCGCACTGTCACCTGAGCCATGTATCTGCCGTCGTAGTCATAAGACACACGTCCGAAATAGGAGAGGAGTTTGGGCCATGCCTGGTTGGGACCAGCGTTACCTGTGCGGTTGCCGCCGTCTTCCTCGCCGGGCTGTCCCTGAGCCACGTCAACCCAGGGCTTGTTGAAATTGTAGAGCTTGTTGGCTGAAGCGTTGATCCACCATCCTGTGCCCTCTTTTGCCGACTGGCCGAGCACTACGTTCACATGGTGGTCGTCGAAATTCTTGTCATATGTGATGGTGTTTTCGAGCTGCCATGTCCAGCCGCGGTTCCATTTGTCCCATGCTCCCGCCTTGATGTCGCTCTGATAGCTGAGGTTGCTGTAGTAGTTGGGTTCGGAATAGCCTCTGCTGCCCCAGAATCCGAAGTCACCGCCGAAGCTGATTCTGTATTTGATGGCGTCCCAGATCTGAAGTTCGCCCACGAAGTTGGCCACGATCTTGTGGCTCCAGTTCTTGTCGGCTGCAAACGACCATCCGTAGAACGGGTTGGTGAGTTCCTGATAACCGCCGCCGAATGCCTCAGGCACGGTGTAGAGGTTGCCGTTGCTGTCATAGCGGGGCACATACTTGTCGTTGCTTGCAAAGAAAGCGAGCTGCTGGTTGTATTCGGTGCTGCCGGGCACGAGAGTGGGAGTGAGGAGAGGCGACATGCCTAAAGCATTTGTGATCGCACCGCCGTAATAGCCGCCACCGCCGCCGAAACCTCTGGAGTGGATGCGGGCATATGAGAGATTGGAGGTGAGCACAAACTTGTTGAGATAGTTGCGCTTCTCGGAGTCGTCGAAGAGTGTGTAGATATTGTTGGAGCGCAGGGTGAGTCGGTTGTAGTTTGAATGGCCGTAGTTGCCGCCGATTATACCCTCCTGGTCATAATAGCCGAGAGAAAGGAAGTAGCTTACTTTCTCGCTGCCTCCCGACACTGTGACCTGATGGTTCTGCACGGGAGCGTTGTCATTGAAGATTGCTTCCTGCCAGTCATAACCTGCTCCGTAGCTGTAGGGATTTTCGTAGGGCGCGGGCTGTCCGGAGTTGAGATACCCCTCATTTTTCATGAGCGCATACTGGGTGGCGTTCATCATCTTGAGTGATTTTGCCTTTGACTGCCAGCCATATGAGAAGTCGTATGTCACCTTCGCGCGGCCCTGTGAGCCGTTTTTGGTGGTGACGAGGATAACACCGTTTGCCGCACGGGCACCATACACGGCGCCGGAAGCTGCATCCTTGAGCACCTCTATCGATTTGATATCCGAGGGATTGAGATAGTCTATGCCTCCGTCGATCGGCATGCCGTCAACGATGTAGAGGGGATCGGAGTTGTTGATGGTGCCGACACCGCGCACACGGATCTGTGCTCCCGAACCGGGGGCGCCGTTCGCGTTGGTGACTGTCACGCCTGAGGTGAGGCCTTTCAGCGCGTTGTCAACACGCACGGGCGCTGTCTGGGCGATCTGCTCGTCGCCGATCTTTGAGATGGCGGCGGTAACGACGCTCTTTTTCTGTGTGCCGTAACCCACGACCACAAGATCGTCGAGCACTTCTGAGTCTTCCTGGAGTTTGATCCGGATTCCGGCCATGGAGCCCTGCACTTTCACCTCCTGGGGAGTGTAGCCCACATAGGAGATGAGAAGGGTGGCGCCGTTCTTTGCCTGAATGGAGAAATTACCTTCAACGTCGGTAGCGGTTCCGGATTTGGAACCTTTCACCAACACTGTCGCCCCGATCAGAGGCTCGCCGTCGGTTGATGAGACAACCGTGCCGGTCACTTTGACATCCTGGGCATATATCCCCAGGCATGACATGATCGCGATGAGAAACAGGGTTAACTTTTTCATCTGATTTCTGGTTAAGTTAGTATGTTTTATTTGAGTTTTTGGGATTGGTCGGACGGCAGGCCCGCCGTTTCCGGCGGGTCCGTCATATTTTAGACATCTATGATAAGTCGTTGTGTCAGTTCTTCTTGAAGATCCTCACATAGTCCACCTTCATGGTTACAGGCAGTGCGCTTTCGTCCACTCCCTTGTATCCGCCCCAGTCGCCGCCCCAGGCGAGGTTGAGAATAGGATAGAACTCATAGTGGAAGGGCCAGCTGTCATGGTCGGAGCCCATCTCCGATTTCAGGCATTTAAGCTGCACTTTGCCGTCGACATAGGTGATGATGGCATCTTCAGTCCATTCGAGAGCGTAGGTGTGGAATCCTCCTTCGGCTCCCGCGCAGTTCATGGCATGGGTTTTCTGAGTGTTCTTGGTGTGATTGTATTTTTCAGTGTGGAGTGACGACGACACCTGGTTGGGATCGGCTCCCACCTCCTCCATGATGTCGATCTCTCCGCATTTCGGCCAGGGATTGGTGGCCCAGTCCACATTGCTCGGCATCATCCAGAATGCGGGCCATGTGCCTTTACCTTTGGGGAGACATATGCGGGCCTCGAAATATCCGTAGAGCCAGCCGGTGGAGGGCCTGGCGTTGATTCTTCCGGAATAGATTTTTCCGTCGCTCCCCTTGAAACAGTTGATGTGCAGGAATCCGTCTTTCACTTCTGTGGTGCGTTTCCCGTCCACGGCCTTGCTTGTGTAGGTCTGGAGTTCATTGTTCACGTGTCCTGCCGCCCAGTTCTCATGCACCCAGTCTTTCCCGGGCTCTGTGCCTTCGTTGAATTCATCGCTCCAGACGAGTGTGTATCCCTCGGGTGCGTTGACGGCGTCGCTGAGCTGGTTCACTTTTATTTCCGATTTATTCTCTCCGAAGAGGAGGGTCAGACTGCCCGTTCTGGAGTCTTTAAGGCTGTTTTCTTCGGCTGAGACCTTCACTTTGGTGTCGCCTTTACCCCCTTTGGAAGGTGAGGCGGAAAGCCATGAGTCGGCTGTGGAGATCTCCCAGTCGGCATTCGATGTTATTGTTATCTCTGTGGCTGAGGCCTGGCCTCCGAATGTTATCTCCGACAGGGAGGATGAGGCTTTTGTCACGAATCCCTGGGTGAGAGTCACGCTCTTCGCTGTCTTACCGCCCGAAACTATGTTGATGCTGGCGGAACGCTCGTCGAGACCGGAGTTGGCGGTGACGGAGATTTTTACTGTTATGTTCTCGTTTTTAACGCCTCCGGAAGGACGCACGGAAACCCAGTCGGCGTCTGTCCTGACTGCCCAGTCGGCGTCGGCCGTTACGTTCAGGTCGAGGGTCTGGGCCTCCGGACCGGCCTTGAGGTTTTCCGGAGATACGGTCACTTTGACGGTGCCTGTGGAGGGTGTGGGATTGTCGTTATCGTCTCCGCCACATGCAGCCATTGTGGTTGACACAAATGCGAGACTTGCGATGGCGGTTATTATTACTGATTTTTTCATGTGCTGGATTTTAAAGTCCGTTTTTGTTGGTTTTCGGTTGCAAATGTAGGATATTCGTTCATTTTTTTGCAAGCGGGGAAGCTACTTTTAATTACGTCACATTGAAAAAATCACTACGTCAGTACTACACCATATTTAGCTAAGTTTAATAGTGACAGTGATTTGTCACTACGTCTGAAAGTTAAATTTTTAGATATTTAAATAAAATTTTCAGTAAAAAATTTTCAGAATCCCCGGAGTAGGTAAACTGATTCATTACCGCCTGAGGAATTCGGAAAGACTGTCTTCTCTCCCTAAATTGAATTTTTTACGTATGCGGTAGCGCATGGTTTCCACTCCACGCACTGAAATATTGAGTAGCGGTGCTATCTCTTTTGTGGAAAGATTCATTTTTATATATGCACACATCAGCACCTCATTGTTCGTGAGGTCGGGATAGTCATGGCGCAGTTTCTTTATGAAATCGTTGTGCACGAGATCGAATTCCTCCTCCACTCTTTTCAGCACCTGGTCGCTCTTGATGTCGACAGTCACCTTCCCCTGGAGTTCCAGAATGGCCTTTCGGGCATCGGCGGAGGCTTTGGGCAGAAGCTGCTGAATATTCTGCAATTCCCTCTTCACGGTCTGGAGGGTCTCGTTCTTATGGGCGAGGCTCATCATCACGTTGGCCATCTCCTGGGCCTTGTGGCGCAGCTCCTTGTCAAGCTGCTCCTTCTCAAGCTGCACGATCTTGTGGTCTTTGAGCTTTGACTCCCATTCGAAGTCGGCCTGGCGGCGTGCCAGTTCCTCATCCTTCTCTTTCAGGAGGTCGAGCTGTTTGCGTGCCACTCTCCGTTTCTCGAGTATGATGCTCCCCATCACCACGAGTATGATGATTATGATATAGAAGATGAGTGCCCATATCGACCGCCACCAGGGTGGCAGGATTTTGAAATCTATGGTGTCGGTGCTCTCGGTTCCGTCGGGAGATATGGCTCTCACTTCAAATGTGTAGTCACCCTCCTTCAGGTTTGTGAACTCCTTGATTCCTGAAGCCACCGGGGCGCTCCATTTGTCACCTTTCAGTCTTGAACAGTACGTCACACCCTGTGCGAGTTCCCAGGGACTTCCGAACTCTATCCTGATGGAGTTTTCCGCATATTTAAGCGTGATTTTCTCTTTGAGGTTCAGGAAGTTGCTCTGATAGACTGTGGAGTCTGTCATTGCGGTGACCGCAACGCGGTTTATTCTTGAGAGCGGTTTGTGCTGCCGTTCATCCTCATTGGCCGTCGGCTCTGAGAAATCGAAAAATACGTAGCCGTTGCGGGTGGGGTAGGCCAGATAGTCCGGAGCTACAGGAAACATCACGTTGCCGTCGTGGAGGGGTTTCGTGTCGGAAAGAGGGAGCGGGATGCGTCGCATGCCGGTCTTCCCTGACGGGTCGGCCTGTATTATCTCTTTGTCGGTAAGCGCGTAAAGGTGGTCTCCGGTCTTGTTTACCCTTGTCAGCGTGCGTGGAGATCCGAGAATGATGGATATGGCCTCGTCTTTCACTATGGATTCACTCCTGGGGTCATAACGGTAGATCCCTTTGGGTGTTGATAAATATATGTCATTGTCGATCCGGCTCAGTGATATGTCGGCTGAGAGTGGGAGACCGTCGGCTGTCTCCTTGAAGTTGACCATCTTCTCCACTTTCATCTCCAGAGTGTCGATGAAGAGTCGGTAGATGCCCTCTTCGCCATCCAGTGTCCAGAGCCTTGTGGGAGATTCCTGCGCGAAATTATAGCAGCTCCCGGTGTATCCCTGCACATTCCCTTTGAATTTCCATGTCCCTTGCTTCCTTTCCATTACCTGCAGACCGAAATATGTGCCCACATACGCCTTTTCGGGATTGTTGCGGAAACTTTCCACGTCCCACGACGGCTTTATGTCTTCCACTTTGGTGGCTTTGCCGTCGTTGATTATGAAAAGTCCTCTGTCGTGGCAGCAGAAGAGTGTCCCCTCTGTTTCCCTGAGTCCCCACACCTGTCCCTTGAGCCCATCCACTCTGCGGAATGTGGAGCGGGAAAGGTCTGATCCGGGAAAGTAATCCACGTAGAAGAGTCCCCGGTTCGTGCCGAGATACATCTTGTCGCCTGTTGTGGAGAGCACGTATCCCGATCCGATGGGTAGTGAATTATTGGTGAAGGTCTCGATGGGCAGGGTGAGCTGTATTCTCGACACTCCCACATCGTGTCCGGCCCAGAGGTCGCCGTTCCTGTCATAATGCATGCTCAGAACGGTGTTATTGGGGAGTCCGGTGGCCTCATTATATAGTTGGATGGCTCCTGATGTGAGGTCGACGATCCCTACTCCGTTGTCAATGCTTCCCAATGCGAGCATGCTCCCGTTGACATCGGCGCTGAACACTTCTCCAAGAGATAAGGCTGCCTTTGAGGGTGCGTCGAGTCGGGTGAGCACATTACGGTCGTAGCGGAAGACCCCCTTGTCGGAGGTGACGATAAGGATGGCGTCGCCGAGCGGGAGTATGGATCTTATGCGTGTCCCTTTCAGTGCGTCGGCGCCGTGTGCGTCCACCACAGTCCTGCCTAAAAGGAATTTGAGACCGTCGTCGGTGCCGAGCCAGAGCACCCCGTCGATCATGGCGGAGCAGTCGAGCTTGCTGGGGTTCTCTATCAGGGTGTGGGAGTTGCTTTTCTCGTCATACATGAGGATGTTAACGTCCCCCTGGAGCAGGAGGGTGCCGTTTGAGGGGTATACGCCCCAGATGTTGCCCAGATGACGGTCATTACCCACACTGTCGCTCAGGCACACATAATTCAGGGATTTGCCGGAGGAGGGTTCAAAATAACCGAATTCATTGATTCCTCCCACATATATCCTGTTCTTTTCATGGTCGAAGAAGACGCTTCGGGTGGCATAACGGTTGTTAAGATTGAATATGCGCAACACGGAGTTGTCATATTGCAGCACTCCGTCTTCCGTGGCGAGGAATGTCCAGTCTTTGCCAAACGTGTCGATGTCCCAGGCCTTGGCTGTGGATAGCGGGGAGTTCGGGAATGTCTGTATCATCTTCTGTCCCAACGGAAAGCTCTGAAACGGAATCAGAACTGCAAGGACAGCCGTCAGCATCCGGCAGGAGGCGGATAATCTTTCCTTAAAGCGTGTTATGAGGTTTGTGGGGATCATTTTCGGAATCAGGGGTAGGTCTCAGTGTCTTGCCAAAGCAAAGCTTTGAGAGTTTCAAGGTAAGGAGGATAAGGTCTTTAAGGTCTTTAAAGTCATTAAGGTCATTAAGGTCTCTAAAGTCATTAAGGACCTTAGAGGCTCTAAAGCAGGAGAAAACCTCCGGATGACCTTTCCAACTGCAAAGATAGTAAATTTCCCCTAATTCTTCCCGCAGAGAACCGTATTGCTACTCAGTATTTGAATATCCCGCAGAGAGCGCGGAGGCGCAGAGTGCTACGCAGTATTTTTTCGAGGAGGCCAAGCCCGCGGAGGCTTCGCGCCGACCCTATCAGTTACCATCGCCTCGACCAAGAGCGCAGAGGAGGTTGTTTTGAGAAAGCAGAGCTTTGAGAGCGTTCAAGATCTTTAACAAGGAAGGATAAGGTCCTTAAGGTCAATAGGGTCCTTAAAGTCCTTAAAGTCAATAGGGTCCTTAAGGTCCTTAAAGACCTTAAAGACCTTAAAGACCTTAGAGACCCTAAAGACCTTAAAGCGGTTCTCCGCGCCTCCGCGCCCTCTGCGGAAGATATGACTGGCGTATGGTTACAGATTGCTGGTGGTTTTGACGGGCGGGCGCAATTTATTGCGCCCCTACAGGACGGGGTGCCGGGATTTTGAAACATGCCAAAGGCATGTCCCTACATAGCGTTCTCAAACCACTCTCAGCGCTCTCGGAAAATACTGCGAAGCCTCACCGAGCTCTAAAAATCTCAAAAAAATACAGCGTAGCCCTCCGCGCCTCCGCGTTCTCTGCGGGAGATATGACTGGCGGGTGGTTACAGATTGCTGGTGGTTTTGACAGGCGGGCGCAATTTATTGCGCCCCTACAGGACGGGGTGCCGGGATTTTGAAACATGCCAAAGGCATGTCCCTACATAGCGTTCTCAAACCACTCTCAGCGTTCTCGGAAAAACGCTGCGAAGCCTCACCGAGCTCTAAAAAAACTCAAAAAAA